>OICD01000041.1_pt1 | contig 80457 bp, 70 predicted proteins | sample 1581161 | NCBI WGS metagenome assembly OICD01 (sample SAMEA3882546, study PRJEB24775) | human gut metagenome | biome: human-associated habitat; feature: intestine environment; material: feces | place: Netherlands | collected 2009/2010 | reverse complement strand
GCCTGCCGCAACCCGGTCGTGGACGCGTTTTTGTATACCCGGGTGCAGGATGCGCAGGCCAGGGGCGTCCCGGTGCGGGCGGATGTGTCGCTGCCGGTGGAGCTGCCGGTGTCGAACACTGACCTCATCGTCGCCTTCGGCAACCTGCTTGATAACGCGCTCGAGGCCTGCAGCGGCATTCCGGACGCGCAGATCACGCTGCGCGCGCACATGGATAAGGGCTATCTCGTCATTCAGGAGTCGAACTCCGTCCGCGCCCGGCAGCCGCAGGGCAAGAAGCCACGGCGCATCCCGGAGCTGGAGCGCGGGGTGGGCTTTCGCGTGCTCGGCAGCCTCGCCGCGAAGTACGACGGCAGCTTCCGGCACACGTGCGAGGACGGCGTCTACACCGTCACGCTCCTGCTCAGCGCGGGCGCTGCGGGTGTACCTGCCGTACCTGCGCACGTGTAATTGCAGATATGGATCCGAAAAGGACTCCGGCTTCGGCCGGAGCCTTTTGTTTTGGCGCGCAAAAACGTGTTATTTCTGCACGGAAATATGCCGATTGTGCAGAGCGCATGTAAATTCGCGGCCAAAATGCTATATTTCTCCCATGAAGGAACGGAGCGCGCGGCGCGCTGCTCCGCGAGAGGGAGAGAGATCACAAGTGGCCGAAGTATTGAACATATGTATCGTGGACCCCAGCACGATCTGGCGGCACACGGCGAGAGAGATCCTCTGCCGGGAGCTGGACGCCAATGGGGTGCGCGCGTGTGTGGATGAATTCTACGCGCCGGAGTCGATGACGTCCGACGGCGGGTGTGCGTACTACGACGTTGTGCTGGCGGATATTTCCGACCGGCAGACGCGGGAGCAGTATTTGCGCTTTTTCCGGGACCTGCGCCTCACGAGCCCGCAGACGAAGCTGATCCTCCTGTCGGCAGATCCGCTGGCAGCGCTGGATGTGTTCGAGTGTGACCCGGATTACTTTGTCTGCAAGCTCGAGATGGAGACGCGCCTGAGCGCCGCCCTGCGCTTTGTGCTGCGTCCGTGCGGCGGGGAGCTTGGGCCCTGCCTGATCGTGGGCTCGCGCGCGACGCGCCATGTGCTGTCCATGCGCGAGATCCTGTACTGCGAGCACGCGCAGCGCCAGACGAAGATCGTCATGACGACGCGCACCGTGACGTGCTCGGAAAAGCTCAACGAGATCTATGGGCGGCTCGATCCCGCGGAGTTTGTGCAGACGCACTGCAGTTTTCTGGTCAATCTCAGCTATGTCAAGGAGCTGCGGCGCACGTGTGTCGTGCTGCGCAGCGGCGTGACCGTCCCGCTCAGCCGCGCCAACTATGCCCGCGTCCGTCAGGCGCTGGCGCAGCACCTTTCGCACGCGCTCGGGGGCGAGCGGCCGCTTTTTACGCTGTCCGAGCGCTGACGCCGCCGCGGCGGATCTTGCCCGGAGATCTGTGCGGCCGCTCTTTTGCGAGGAGCGGCTTTGTGATAACCGACGAGACGTGGTCATGGTGGATATAGATCCGCTTGTACCAAAGGATCACCCGCTGAGGAAAATAGAAAATCTGAAAAAGTTAGCAACATGGAGCCGGAACGGCTCCGCCTTGATCTAAGGCTGTGTTCTTTGACAGACTGAAATGAGCGCAGGAATATTCCTGCGCTCATTTTATTGTAAAAGCAATCCGGGAACGGTATTGGCCTGCCGATCAAAGCCTTCCCGCAACAAACAACCGTCGATTCGCCATCAGACGATGCGGAGATATTGCGCTGCAGAAGCAGAGGGCTTGCCGAGGCAAGCGCCAGATTCCAGGAAGCTACCCGATATCATACTTGCCGATATCGACGTCCTGAAAGCTCACGAGCGTATAGGATTCCGGCTTCGGCACGGGATACGTACAGTCGAAGCCCATCTTTGCCGCAAGGTTGTCCTTGACGACAGGGTTCAGCTCATGTCCGAACGCCCCGGGAATGATGATGATATCCTTGGCCGGGTCGCAGCGCGTGACCATCGCACGCTCGATCTGCTCGGGGTCATATATATCGATATCACTGTTGACGGCGGTGACCATTTGCAGATCGGGGAACGCCGCGAATGCTGCAAGGATCGCATTTTTCGCCATACCGTTGTTGGGCGGGTCGATCTGGAGAATAACATGATAATGGCTGCCGCCGGGCGTCATGTACACTTTCTTCAGCCCCGGCACCTGCTTGCTGATCGTCTGGAACAGATTCGACTCCACACTCAGCCCCTGACCGATCCAGACCTCGCGGCCGGGATGCAGCATATGGATCACGGGGGCGGTCTGCATGGTGATCGCTTTGACATGCACGACCCAGCGATCATCGCGGGCGGCATAGTAGCCGCTGACCTCGCCGAACGGGCCTTCCGGTTCGCGCACATACGGGAGGATCTCAGCCTCCATGATCATCTGCGCGTCCGCAAGTCCCTCGACGGAAACCGTCTTGCTGCGGCACAGCCGTGCCGGCTCGCCCAGCAGATAGGACGCGACTGCAAGCTCGTCCACATCGATGGGGGCGGCAGAGCTCGGCGTGGTTGCCGCGACGAAATACGCCGGATGCAGGCCGTTGTTGATGGTGATCTCCAGCGGCTCGCCCTTCGCCTCCGCACGCTCATAATAATTTCTCAGATGCCGTCCCATGTCCATCAGCAGGCCAAGGCGGTCCTTGCCCGTGACCATCAGACGGTGGATCGACGTGTTTCGGACGCCGGTGTCCGGATCCTTGGCGACGATGATGCAGTTGGAAAAATAGGGGCCGCCGTCTTTGAGCGCATGCGTCGGCACCGGGATGCGCCCGAGATCGACCTCCGGCATCGTGACCTGCTGCGCAGGCGCATCATCAACGACGACGGGCGCCACGGGGTTTTGATGCAGCGAGCCGACAGCCGCGGCAAAGAGCGCCGGAAGCGCATCCACGCTGCGGTCGAAAATCGCGGCAACGTTTTCGCGGTTCCACCACATGCCGGTGGATACCGGATAATCATAGCCCTTCACGTGCTCGAACACGACCGCCTTGCCGCCGTCGAGCTTCGCAGCTACGCCGGACAGCTCATGCACCGCATCCACTTCGGTGTGCACATGCGCGAGCCTGCCGGCCGCGTCCATTTTTTTGAGGCAATCTTTCAGATCCATTCTTATTTGTCCTCCTTTGAAAGACGGCCGCCGCGCCAGCTCTGAAATCCGGGCGGCACAATGCCAAACTGCATAAGCGCCTTGCCGAGCGCGTGGTTTATCATGTCGTCTACGCTTTTGCTGCCGTTATAAAAGGTCAGCATTGGCGGAACGATGACGCACCCGGCCTCCGCCGCAAGGCTCATATTGCGCAGGTGGATCCGGCTGAGCGGCATTTCGCGCGGCATCAGGACCACCTTGCGGCACTCCTTGATGCATACGTCCGCCGCGCGGATCAGCAGCGAGTCGGAATAACCGTTTGCGATGGCAGAGAGCGTTTTCATACTGCACGGCGCGACGATCATGCCGTCGGTATAAAACGATCCACTGGATATCGCCGCCGCCAGATCCTCCGGCAGATAGCAGACATCGGCCAGTGCTTCCGCCGCCGCGCGGTCCATGCCCAGCTCAAGACGGAGGTTCGTGTCTGCATTGCGGCTCATAACCAGATGGGTCTCCACATCCGGGATCTCTCGCAGCAGCGTCAGAAGCCTGACGCCGATCTGCACGCCGTCTGCGGCGCTGATACCAACGATGATCTTCTTCATGTCAGAACGCAAGCCCCATTTTTTCCGGCCGGAACAGCCGCTCATCCATGCACTTGAGCTCGGGGGAAATCTCGGGCATGAAGCCCATCTGGTCAAGGATGTCCTTCCGGAGGTCAACGCCGGGGGCGATCTCGGTGAGGATCATCCTGCGGTCGACCAGACGGAACACCGCGCGTTCGGTTATGAACAGGACCTCCTGATGGGTATCCTGCGCAAACTGCGAGGAGAAGGTGATATGGTCACACTTGGGGATAAACTTGCCGGGTCTTCCATCGCGGCGGATAACCAGCTTGCCGTCCTCGACGCCAATGTCGCACTTTCCGGAGTTGAAGGCAAAGGCAAAGCAGATCTTCGGGGTGTTCTGCGAGATGTTGACAAAGCCGCCGGGGCCGACGCAGCGGCCGGAGAACTTGGAAACATTGACGTTGCCGGTCGCGTCCACTTCTGCGCAGCCGAGCACGGTCATGTCAAGACCGCCGCCATCGTAGAGACTGAATGTATCCGCAGAGCGGGAAATGGAGTCCGGATTCACGGCCGCGCCGAACAGCGGACCGTCCAGCGGCACACCGCCGAAAACGCCCGTCTCAAGCGAGAGCGTGACATCCCGGCTGAGGCCTTCCTCGTTCGCGACGTTCGCAACACTGGCGGGAATGCCGATGCCGAGATTCACAAGTGCGCCCTGTTTGAGCTCCATGGCAGCTCTTCTGGCGATGACCTTCTTATAGCCAAAGGGCAGCGGCGCAACATCGCCCGCGAGTCCGCGGATATCACCAACCATCTCGGGGTGATACGCAAGCGCAACATTGTTCTCGCCCTCAGCCTTCACGATATAGTCCACACAGGACTTGTGGATCAGCACGTGCCGCGGGTCCAGCGCGCCCGCCTCGCAGATAGAGTTGACCTCCACGATGACGATGCCGCCATTGTTGTGCACCGCCAGCGCCAGCTCCAGCAAATCGCCGTGAACCGGCTCGTTCTGGAGGGAGATGTTGCCCTCGGTGTCCGCATAGCTCGCATGAAGGATGCAGGCATCAATGTGGAATGCTTTGTAGAAAAGATAGTCCTTCCCGGAAACGTGGATGAGCTCCACCATCTCTCTGCCGTCGGCCTTTGCAAGCGCGTTCATCTTGCAGCCGTCCTGACGGGGATCGGCATAGGTGTTGAGACCGACGTGGGTAATGATGCCGGGGCGCTTGCTGCCGATGGCGTTCAGAAGCTGGCCGTACACGCCGAGCGGCATGGAGAACGCGGCAATTTTGTTTTCACTGCACGCCCTGCCGATCGCCGGGGACATGCGCAGATGGGAGGCGATCAGCGTCCTGATGATGCCCTCGTCCCTGATTTTGGACAGGCCGCAGCCATCCTCAACAAAATCGCCGGGCGCAACGCCGGAAACGATCGTCAGGTCGCGCGGGGTGTTTTGCTCTTTGAACTTTCGGCTCATTGCCTCCATCACACAGTCCGGAGACGCAAAAGCACCGAAGCCGCTGACGCCAAGCGTCATTCCGTCCCGGATCAGGTCGGCAGCTTCAGCAGCTGTAATTATCTTTGCCATTTTTGACCTCCTGCTGTTAGCAAATCAGGCGCAGGCTGCTTTCAGCGGCAGCCTGCGCCCATGGGATACTGTTTTATACGATTTCGATCTCGGAAAGCTTGAGCAGCGTATCATAGCGCGCCTTCGCGTCGCTGATAATGCGCTCAGTAAGCTCGTCCGTAAGGCGATCAAAGCGGTGCTGGCTGTGCAGATACTCAGGGATCGCGTCAAAATCCGTGGGTTTGCGGTTGATGGTGATCTTGCCGCCTTCACGCTCCCAGAGCAGCCACATGCCGCTCTTAATGGCCTTTTTCGCGATCTGAATGGTCTGATCGGTCGGGAACTTCCAGCCGGAGGGGCAGGGGCTCATGACGTGGATGAAGCACGGGCCGTCCTTCGTCGCGGCCTTAGCGACCTTGCGCTTGAAGTCCTTGATGTCGCCGACAGATGCGGTGGCCTGATATACCAGGGGCGTGTGCAGAAGCATGAAGTCGATATTCTTGCTGACTTCCTTCTTGCCGGTTGGCGTAGTTTTGGTGGTTGCACCGAGCGTGGTCGCACTGGAACGCTGTCCGCCGGTGTTCATATATGCCTCGTTGTTGCAGCAGATATAAATTGCCTTGTGACCGCGCTCGATCGCGCCGGACAGCGCCTGGAAGCCGATATCAAACGTGCCGCCATCGCCGGCGTAACCCATGACGTTGACGTCGTTCTTGCCCTGGATCTTCAGCGCCTCGGACACGCCGGAGGCAAAAGCGGGCAGGCTCATCAGAACGGTCTGCACGCAGGGGATGCCCCAGCCGGTCTCATCGCCGTTGCCGGTGATGATCGCCGAGCAGCTCGGCGGCGTCATGGTGATGGTCTTGGGGCCGAGCACCTCCAGAGCGGATCTCGCGATGAGCTCCATCGCGCAGCCCTGGCAGGTAGTCATCCCTTTGCTTACGAGATCAAGTTCAGGCATTGTACACTACCTCCTCTTCCTTGAGATCGATCCAGATCGGCGCCTCGCAGGGGGCCTGCTTTGCGCCCAGCTCCTCTGCCTTGTCGATGACGTTCTCGACTGTCTGCTCCCAGATGTCGCGTCCGCCGAGGCCGGCGACGAAGCTGTATGCGTTTGCCTTGATGCCGCCGTAATTCATGGCAGCGAGCACTTCCTCATAGAGCGGGCCAAAGCTGCCCATTGCGGAAACGCGGTCGATGACGGCGATGTTCTTTACGCCCTTGAGAGCCTCGGCAACTTCTTTCGCCGGGAAGGGACGGAATGCGACCACGCGGCAGATGCCGACCTTGCGGCCTGCTGCGCGCATTTCCTTGACGACGTGCTTCACGGTGCCGGACATGGAGCCCATGCACAGGACGACGGTGTCTGCGTCCTCAACGTGGTCGCACATGATGCGGCCGTACTTTCTGCCGAACAGCTCGCCGAATTCCTCGAAGCGCTCATCCATCACGCCTGCGGCGGCGCGCATGCCGAGATCCTGAGAGCGCTTGATCTCCGTGAAGATTGCGGGGGAAGTCAGGTTGTTCATGGCATAGGGCAGATCGGTATCCAGGTGTGCGTTCACGGGCTTGAATTCTTTTACGAAGCGCTCTGCCTCCTCCTCGGTCGGGACATTGACAGGCTCGGTCAGGTGCGAGCAGAAAAAGCCGTCGATGTCGACCATGGTCGGGATGAGCACGCGCTCGTCCTCACTGACGCGGTAGGCGATCATTGTGAAATCAAGCGCCTCCTGGGGGTCTTTTGCGAAGATCTGGATCCAGCCCTGATCGCGCTGCGTCATGATATCGGAGTGGTCGCACCAAAGTGCCATGGGACCGGGGATGGCGCGGCTGACGACCGCCATGACCGCGGGCAGTCTGGATGCGGAGCAGGTGCCGGTCAGCTCGTGCATGAGCGCCAGACCGTGGGATGCGCTGGCGGTGAAGGTGCGCACGCCGGTGGAGGCGGCACCGACCACAGCGCTGATCGCGGAGTGCTCAGACTCGGCGGTGATATAGGTTGCTGCATACTCCTTCTTGTCGATCAGAGACGCAATGGTCTCGACGATCGGCGTCTGCGGCGTGATCGGATATGCGGCGACGAGCTGAACCTTGGAGCGCATAACGCCGTGGGCAATAGCGGCGTTGCCGTCAAGAGCCTTGATAACACCCATAATTATTTGCCCTCCTTTACGCAGTCAGCTTCCAGCACAAAATCGATGGCCTTTTTCGGGCACTCGGCGGTGCAGATGCCGCAGCCCTTGCAGTATGTATAATCGATGACCATCTTGTTGTCGATTTTTTCAATAACGCCGCACGGGCAGTATTCCGCGCAGATGCCGCACTTAATGCAGTCATCGTGGCGGATGACCGGACGATGATAGCGCCATGTGCCGGTGGGCACATCGGAGATTTTCACGGACATGGGGCCGATCAGCCGAGGCATGCCCTCAAGCATTTTTATACGCTGCTGCACAAGCTTTTGCATTATTTTCACCCGCCTTTCCCGGAATTTTGATCTTGATCGCCTGCAGAAGGCTGTCAATGGAGACACAGCCCGTCGCCTTTACCAGCGCACCGAGCATTGCCACATTGGGCGGAACCTCGCCGAGGATCTCATGCGTCAGCTTGTCCGCGTCAATGTTGCAGACCTTGGAAAAAACGTCCTCGTACACTGGCACGGGAGAGTTGACGACGAGGGTGCATCCGGGGCGGATGCCCTCCGTGATATCAATGCCGACATCTTCGAGACTGGTGTCAAAGCAGATGACGCAGTTCGGGCGATAGACATAGCTCTTCACCTCAATGGGCTCATCAGAGATGCGGCCGTAGGTGTGGATCGGAGCGCCCTTGCGTTCCTGCCCATACGAGGGGATCGCCTGAGCAAACTTACCTTCAATAATGGCGGCATTGGTCAGGATCTTTGCCGCAGTGACTGCGCCCTGACCGCCTCGGGAATAGAATCTGAATTCCCACATAACCGTAGTTCCTCCTTTAATCGTGGATGCCTTTTGTCTTATTCTGAATATCTTGCAAGATAGGCGGTCGTCTTGTATTGGTGTACGAGAAGCTCAAAATGCACACCTCTGACGCCATCTATCGTATATATATTTTCTTCCAGATATTTTGACACCTTGTCAACGCTGTCGATGTATGCATGCACATGCAGCCCGGTAGAGCCGGTGTGCTGGGAGACAATTGCGATCTCGTTGAGCTTCATGAGCTCCTTGGCAACATCGTTGATCTTCATCGGTTCCGCTTCGATGTCCATATAGACACTCGCAAACTTCTCGTAAGCCTTTGCGTCGATGATTGCCGTGAAGCCGCGGATAATGCCGCTGTCCTGCATGTTTTTGATGCGCTCGCGCACGGCTGAACGCGACAGATTCACCTGATCTGCCAGATCTGAGAACGTGATCCTTCCGTCCTTCTGGAGGATGTCCAGGATCCTGTAATCCGCTTCGTCAAGTATCGCCATATCTGTTTGTCCCTTCACTTTTTATTTCTTCCGCCGGGCGGTTGGACGCCCGGCGGAAGGATCGGTTAGAGAATGCTGTCAGCCGAGCGCGCCGGTAGCGGCGATCACTGCAGTCCAGAGCGAGGAAACAAGAATGTAGCCAATGGTGATGAGAATGCCGGAGCTCATCATGTCCTTGATCTTCCAGTAACCGCCGGAGTAGGTGGTAAAGCAGGTCGGATCGATCGGGACGAGCAGCAGCATGCTGGTGGACATGCAGACGGGCAGGCAGACAACGATCGGATTGAGGCCGAGGTTGACAGCCAGTGCGCCGACAACGGGCAGGCAAAGACCGGCCAGAGAGACGCCATGAGGCATCGGATAATGGCCAACGGCCATCATGACATTGATCACAAGGAGCAGCACGACAAGGCCCATACCAGCGACCTTGGACAGGAAGAGGTTCGAGAGGATGCCGCTGAGCCAGGCGCCGGTGCCGAGGTTTGCAACAACGGTTGCGAGCGCAGTGGCAGCGCCGCAGATCAGGAACGCAGACCAGTCGATCTTGGTGCTGGCCTCTTTCCAGTTGACCAGATTCATGCCGGGCAGGGACATGATAAAGATGCCGCCCCATGCAGTCATGTACATATCAATACCGGTCTGCTTGGGGATGAACCACAGTACGACCATGATTGCAAAAACGATCGTAAACTTCAGCTCGTCGCCCTTGAGCGGCCCCACATTCTTGCGGTCCTCTTTCAGAGAGTCAAGCCCTTTCACGATATCGATCTCTGGCTTGCACAGCCAGCAGAGAATGAGCCATGCAAGCACGATGCTGACCAAGGCCACCGGCACGCCGACGAGAGACCACTGGCCAAAGCTGATCTCAACGCCGCAGATGTTCTTGAGCAGGGACATGGTCACGGCGTTCATGCCGCTGCCTGCGGGTGTGCCGATGCCGCCGATGGCAGCGCCGACCGGAATACCAAGCATGATGGCTTTGCCGAATTTGGACTTGCCCGGCTCACAGCCGTTTTGCTCAAGAATCGGTGCGCACAGGCCGAAGAACACCAGCGCGGTGGGAATGTCCGCAAGGAACATGGAGACGACGCAGGTGCCCATCATGACTGCCAGCAGCACCGCCTTGGCTTTATTCCCGAACATCGGCAAAACGTAAAGTGAAATTCTGCGGCCAAGGCCAACCTTGGTAAAGATCTGGCCGATGACCATCGCCGCCAGCAGAAAGAACGGGCCGGTAGAAGCGAAGTTTGCGAGGATGTTGGCCTCTTTTTCAAAGCCGACCCATGCGCCGAAAAACAGCACAAACACCGCTGTAACAGCCATGGGGACTGCCTCTGTCAGCCACAGCAGAACTGCAACGAACAGAACCAGGAAGCCGTCCCAGCCGGCCTGATCCAGTCCGCTGGGAATGAAGTTGCGCAGAATGAAGAAGCCGCCGAAGATCAGGATGAGGCATAGCCATTTTTTGACCTTATCGTTTTTCATTCCATAAATCTCTCCTTTTTCTTTTTTTGGTTTTCGCCCGGGGATCATCTCCTTGTGTCAAAAGCATATCATAGTGCCTGTTGGCATTGTGGGGCATTTCCACCGTTTTCGCTGCCAAAACGGCGGTTGTGCAGCTTTCTGCTTTTTACACAATATAAGAAAAATTTTTTGTGCCATTTGCACATTAAAAAACGTGCGATCCGACCAAATGTGAAAAAGAAAAGGAGCGAAACAGGCTTTCTGTCTTTCGACGCATCCCGTTTCGCTCTATTATCGTTGCTTTTCCGCCGTTTTGTCAATCAAAAGATGCCAATATGCGCACAAGCATTTCGTCACTTGCCCGCACGATCTCTGCGATGTCCTGTTTGGACACGCCGTCAAAATGAATCCCGCTCACCACACATACGGTCGTGTTCAGCCTTTGCGCCAGTGCCTGCGCAAATTTGTCGCTAATGACATCGTCGCGATGTGCCGGCAGAAGAATTTTCTCGATCCGGGGCTCGCCGCCGCACATCCGGCACACCGAAACACTGCCGATATGTGCGGCGTCCCCGCCGGTCACGGTGACAAGCAGGTCTTTTCCTTGCCATGTAAGCCGGGCCTCGATCGTCCTCCCGAGCACATCCCTCTTTATTATATTGTTCATAAGATCTCCTCTCACATCGCATACGCATAGAACCCTATGCAGGACCAACGGCCGGCTTTTTCAAATCCATGCATTCATTTTTAATGTGACCTGTCCGTGCGCAGCCGGCTGTTCATAAATTCAGGTTTTGACAGATTGTATCATGTGTGTATCGGGTATTCAAGTGATCAACAGATAAAATAATGCTCCGCATCGCGCATCCGACCGGAAAACCATATTTTGAGGATTTGTCATCTCCTGCACTTGCACCCTTTGCTGTTGACATTGCTGCGGCTGTTTGCTAAACTGCTAAAGCGACTCGCTCGCAAAAACAGCAAAAGGAAAGAGAAGAAGAAAGAAATGAAACTCGTCAAAGCCTACAACAGCGTCAGCCTCGTGCTGCGCATCGTCATCGGCATGGCCATCGGCACAGCGCTTGCCCTGCTGATCCCCAACGCCGCCGTGACTGCTCCCGGCATCGGTATCCTCGGCAAACTGTTCGTCGGCGCGCTCAAGGCGATCGCCCCGCTGCTCGTGTTCGTGCTCATCATCAGCGCGCTCGCCCAGTCCAAGGAGAAAATGGGCAAGCAGTTCGGCACCGTCATCGTGCTCTACCTCGTGTCCACGTTTCTCGCGGCCGCCATCGCCGTCGTCGCAAGCTACCTTTTCCCCGTGACCATCACGCTGACCGAGGCCGCTTCCGACAGCGCGCCCGAGAGCTTCGCGGAGATCTTTACGAACCTGCTGACCAACATCGTCTCCAACCCCATCGGCTCGATCGTCAGCGGCAACTTCCTCGGCATCCTGTTCTGGGCCATCGTGCTCGGCTTCGCGTTCAAGGGCGCTGCGGATTCGACCAAGCGCTTCCTCGCCGACGCCTCCGAGGCCGTCACGAAGGCGGTGCGCTTTGTCATCAATCTCGCCCCCTTCGGCATTCTCGGCCTCGTGTTCACGGCCGTGTCCACGAGCGGTCTGGCCATCTTCACCGAGTACGGCAAGTTGCTGCTCCTGCTCGTGGGCTGCATGCTGTTCTCGGCGCTCGTCGTCAACCCCGTCATGGCCTTTGTCGCCATGCGCAAGAACCCCTATCCGCTGGTGTTCAAATGCCTCAAGGAGAGCGGCGTGACCGCTTTCTTCACGCGCTCGTCCGCCGCGAACATCCCCGTGAACATGTCCCTGTGCGAGAGCCTCGGTCTGGATAAGGAGTTCTACTCCGTGTCCATCCCGCTCGGCGCGACCATCAACATGGCCGGCGCTGCCGTCACGATCACGATCATGGCGCTCGCCGCGGTGCACACGCTCGGCATCACCGTGCAGCTGCCCGTCGCGATCATCCTGTCGGTCATGGCGGCGCTCGGCGCGTGCGGCGCGTCCGGTGTTGCGGGCGGCTCGCTGCTGCTCATCCCCATGGCCTGCTCCCTGTTCGGCATCTCCAACGATGTTGCCATGCAGGTCGTCGGCGTCGGTTTCATCATCGGCGTCATTCAGGACTCGCTCGAAACTGCCATCAACTCCTCGTCCGATGCGCTGTTCACCGCCGTCGCGGAGTTCAAGCAGTGGCGCAAAAACGGCAAGGAGATCCAGTTCTGAGCCGTCAGACCCATATGTCCCAAAGCCCGACCGGGAAACCGGCCGGGCTTTTTTGAGACTGTCAAAAAGTAATGCTTTTTGACAAAGCGGCTGCAGTCTGCTGCGCGTACAAGGCGGCGGAAAATGGCGCGTATGCACCCTTGCGCGGCACGGCCTGCATAGATTACCGGAATTTGCAGAAAATAGGGTTGCCGAAACGCAAAACAGAGCAAAGGAGTTTTCAGAATATGAAGGCAACCGGAATCGTGCGCCGGATCGACGACCTCGGCCGCGTGGTCATCCCCAAGGAGATCCGCCGCACCATGCGCATCCGCGAGGGCGACCCGCTGGAGATCTACACCGACACCGACGGGCAGGTCATTTTTAAAAAGTATTCCCCGATGGGCGAGCTGTCCGAGTTCGCCGTGCAGATCTGCGACGCGCTGCACAAGACCACCGGCGAGATCGCCGCCGTGTGCGACCGCGACACCGTCATCGCCGTGGCCGGCGGCGGCAAGCGGGAGCTGCTCGAGCGGCGCGTCAGCCGCGAGCTTGAGGAGCTCATGACCGCGCGCGGCCAATATGCGGCCGATACCTGCACGCTGCCGGTCACCGAGACCGACGAGCACTACGCCGTGGCCGTAGCCGCGCCCATCCTCTCCGAGGGTGATGTGCTCGGCTGCGTGCTGTTTGCCGCCGCGCGCGGCGGCGCCCCCGCCGGAGAAACCGAGCGTAAGCTCGCGCAGGCGGTCGCCGGCTTTCTCGGCAAGCAGATGGAGAGCTGAAAGCCACCGAAAGCAGAAAAAGACCTCCGGGTACGCCCGGAGGTCTTTCGCTATGCGTGCAGCCATTGCGCGCCCTGTACGCCGCGGGTGCGCCCTGATCCTGAGACGGGATGAACGTGCCGATTGCGGAGAACAATGGTAGATAACGCGGTAAATAGAGATCAGATAAAAGAGAAAAGAATTGATAAAAAAGAGATGGGTCAGATCGCAAATGGACAAAAACAGTGCGTACGCAGCCATCCCAACTGCACTATGGTAGTTGCAGTTTAGCCCAGCGGGGATGAAAAGTCAAGATAAAATCGCCTGAAATCTGTAAAATCAGGGATTGACAGGAAATTCACGCGCATGGCAAAACTCTGGCAAAGGAAAACCGTTGAACTTCGCGGCGTTCTGATGTAAAATAAAAAGGTACGCAATCCTGCGATACCGCAAGCAAGAGGGAGGTACGGCGCATGACCGTATTGGTGACCGGCGGCATGGGCTACATCGGCAGCCACACGTGCGTGGAGCTGCTCGAGCAGGGCATGGATGTCGTCGTGGTGGACAATCTCGTCAACAGCAGCGCGGAGGCGGGCAAACGGGTCGAGCAGATCACGGGCAAGCCCCTGAAATTCTATCAGATGGACGTGCGCGACCGCGCCGGACTCGACCGCGTGTTTACCGAGCAGAAGATCGACTGTGTCATCCATTTTGCCGGCCTCAAGGCCGTGGGCGAGTCGGTACATATGCCGCTGGAATATTACGACAACAACCTTGGCTCGACCGTCACGCTCTGCGAGGCAATGCGCGACCACGGTGTCAAGCAGATCATCTTCTCGTCGTCGGCGACGGTGTACTCCGGCGACAACGATATGCCGCTCTACGAGACGTCCCGCACCGGCAGCTGCACGAATCCCTACGGCTGGACGAAGTACGTCTGCGAGCAGATCCTGCGCGACTGTGTGGTGGCCGACCCGAGCTGGTCGGTCGTGCTGCTGCGCTACTTCAACCCCATCGGCGCGCACCCGAGCGGCCTCATCGGCGAGGATCCGCGCGGCGTGCCGAACAACCTCATGCCCTACATCTCGCAGACGGCCATCGGCCGGCTGGAGTGCCTGAACGTGTTCGGCGACGACTATGACACGCCCGACGGCACCGGCGTGCGCGACTATATCCACGTCATGGATCTTGCGCGCGGCCACGTCTCGGCCATCGCCTACATGGCGGCGCACACGGGCGAGAGCATTTTTAACCTCGGCACCGGCCGGGGCTACAGCGTGCTCGAAATGGTGCACGCCTTTGAAGCGGCCAACCACGTGCACGTGCCCTATCGCATCGCGCCGCGCCGCGCGGGCGACCTGCCGACGGTGTACGCCTGCCCGGACAAGAGCGCGCGCGTTCTCGGCTGGCACGCGGACTATTCGCTTGAGGATATGTGCCGCGACAGCTGGCGCTGGCAGACCCAGAACCCAAACGGCTACGAAACTGCCTGACGGCAACGCTTTGCGGCTCGCTCCTGCGATCCGCAAAAGCCTTGCGCCGCCTGCGGGCGGCGCATTTTTGCGGCCTGAAGCCGGGCCGGTCGTGTGTGTTTTGCACAAGCAAAATAAAAATATGTGTTGACATAAGACACAAGATATTGTACGATATACCCGCTCTCAATACAAAATAAAGCGGTTCTCCGCACAAGATATTGTGTTTTCGATTACGAGGGGGAGGAATAGAAAATGAAGATCATCAAGCGAAACGGTGCAGAGGCGACCTTTGATATCTCGAAGATCATCATGGCCGTCACGAAGGCCAATGCCGCCGTCGAGGAGGGCGCGCGCATGACGCCGCGCCAGATCCAGCGCATTGCCGAGAGCGTGGAGCTCGCCTGTCAGGAGCTCGGCCGCAGCGCCGCCGTGGAAGAAATTCAGGACATGGTCGAAAAGCAGATCATGGCGCACGGCGCGTTCGAGGTCGCCAAGGCCTACATCACCTACCGCTACACCCGCAGTCTGGTGCGCCGCGCCAACACGACCGACGACCGCATCCTGAGCCTGATCGAGTGCAACAACGAGGAGGCCAAGCAGGAAAACTCCAACAAGAACCCGATCGTCAACAGCACGCAGCGTGACTACATGGCCGGTGAGGTCAGCCGCGACATCACCAACCGCATCCTGCTGCCGAAGGACATCGTCGAGGCGCACGAGGAGGGCATCATCCACTTCCACGACGCCGACTATTACGCGCAGCATATGCACAACTGCGACCTTGTGAACCTGGAGGATATGCTCGAAAACGGCACCGTCATCACCGGCACGCTCATCGAGCGGCCGCACAGCTTCTCGACCGCGTGCAACATCGCGACCCAGATCATCGCGCAGGTCGCCTCCAACCAGTACGGCGGGCAGTCGATCTCGCTGACGCATCTGGCGCCGTTCGTGCAGGTCAGCCGTGAGCGCATCCGCCGTGAGGTCGCGGCCGAGATGCAGGCCATCGACGCGCATCCGGGCGAGGAGAAGCTGGCAGAGCTGGTCGAAAACCGCGTCCGCGAGGAGATCCGCCGCGGCGTGCAGACGATCCAGTATCAGGTCGTCACGCTGCTGACCACGAACGGTCAGGCGCCGTTTGTGACGGTGTTCATGTACCTCGGCGAGGCGAAAAACGAGCAGGAGCGCCATGACCTCGCCATGATCATCGAGGAGACGCTGCGCCAGCGCTATCAGGGCGTGAAAAATGAGAAGGGCGTCTGGGTCACGCCGGCGTTCCCGAAGCTCATCTACGTGCTCGAGGAGGACAATATCCACGAGGATTCGCCCTACTGGTATCTCACGGAGCTGGCCGCCCGCTGCACCGCCAAGCGCATGGTGCCGGACTACATCTCCGAGAAGAAGATGCTCGAGCTCAAAGTGGACAAAAACGGCGAGGGCCACTGCTACACCTGCATGGGCTGCCGCAGCTTCCTGACGCCGTATGTCGACGAAAACGGCAAGCCGAAGTACTACGGCCGCTTCAATCAGGGCGTCGTGACCATCAACCTGCCGGATGTGGCGCTGTCCTCCGGCGGCAACATGGAGAAGTTCTGGAAGATCTTTGACGAGCGGCTGGAGCTGTGCCACCGCGCGCTCATGTGCCGCCACGAGCGGCTCAAGGGCACGCTCTCGGACGCCGCGCCCATCCTGTGGCAGTACGGCGCGCTGGCCCGCCTGAAAAAGGGCGAGCCGATCGACAAGCTCCTCTACGGCGGCTACTCGACCATCTCCCTCGGCTACGCGGGACTGTATGAGTGCGTCAAGTACATGACCGGAAAGTCCCACACCGACCCCTCGGCGACGCCGTTCGCGCTCGAGGTGATGCAGCACATGAACGACGCCTGCAAGCAGTGGAAGCAGATGCACAACATCGACTTCAGCCTCTACGGCACGCCGCTGGAGTCCACGACCTACAAGTTTGCCAAGTGCCTGCAGCAGCGCTTCGGCATCATCCCCGGCGTTACGGACAAGGGCTACATCACCAACAGCTACCACATCCACGTGACGGAGAACATCGACGCGTTCAGCAAGCTCGCCTTCGAGTCGAAGTTCCAGGCGCTCTCCCCCGGCGGTGCGATCAGCTACGTCGAGGTGCCGAATATGCAGAACAATATCCCGGCGGTGCTCGAGGTGATGAAGTTCATCTACGACAACATCATGTACGCCGAGCTCAACACCAAGAGCGACTACTGCCAGGTCTGCGGCTTTGACGGCGAGATCGAGATCGTCGAGCACGACGGCAAGCTCATCTGGCGCTGCCCGAACTGCGGCAACACGGATCAGGACAAGATGAACGTCGCCCGCCGCACCTGCGGCTACATCGGCACGCAGTTCTGGAATCAGGGCCGCACGCAGGAGATCAAGGAGCGCGTGCTGCACCTGTAAGGCGGCACGCGAAGAAAAAAATACCCGGCGGGCGTGTCTGAAGCGGCGCGCCCGCTGTTTGTGAGGAATTGCTATGAATTACGGTCAGATCAAGACCTGCGACATCGCCAACGGCGTCGGCGTGCGCGTGACGCTGTTCGTCTCCGGCTGCACGAACTATTGCTACAATTGCTTCCAGCCGCAGACATGGGACTTTCATTACGGCCAGCCGTTTGACGCGGCGGCTGAGCAGATCATCTTCAACGAGCTGGAAAAGCCCTTCATCCGCGGCCTGACGCTGCTCGGCGGCGACCCGTTCGAGCCGGAGAATCAGCGCGCGCTCGTGCCGTTTCTGCACCGGGTGCGCGAGCGCTATCCGGATAAGGACATCTGGGCGTTTTCGGGCTTCGAGCTCGACAAGGAGCTCACCGTCGACGGCGCGCACCCGCGCTGCGAGGTGACCGACGAGATGCTCTCGCTCATCGACATCCTCGTTGACGGGCGCTATGTGGACGCGCAGCGCAACATCAGCCTGCGCTTTCGCGGCTCGGAAAACCAGCGCATCATCGACATGAACCGCACCCGCGCGGCGGGGCACATCGTACTCTGGGAGGGCATGAACGGATGGAAGTGAAGATCCGGAAGCTGCGCCCCGGCGCCGTCACCCCGCGGCGCGGCAGCGCGGACGCGGCGGGCTATGATCTCTACGCCTGCCCGGCGGACGGGCAGAGCGTCACGATCGCGCCGCACACGACGGCCATGATCGGCACGGGGCTCGCCCTCGCCATCCCGGCGGGGTATTTCGGCGGCGTGTTCGCGCGCAGCGGCCTTGCGTCCAGGCAGGGGCTGCGCCCGGCAAACTGCGTCGGCGTGATCGACGCGGACTACCGCGGCGAGTGCACCGTCGCGCTGCACAATGACACGGACGCACCGCGCACCGTCGCCCCCGGCGACCGGATCGCCCAGCTCGTGATCCTGCCGTTTCTCGCGGCGGAGTTTTCGGACGCGGACACGCTCGATGCGACCGACCGCGGCGCGGGCGGCTTCGGCAGCACCGGCCGTTAAAGCAACAAAAGACGCAGCCCCCTTCGCTCGAAGGGGGCTGCGTCTTTGTTTTATTTCAGCGGTAGTCTGCAAACACGGACGAGAACTCGTTGAGATTTTCGCACGTGTAGCGCCGGGTGTTGTCCTCGCACACGGGCAGCATCTGCTGCGTGAACGCGGCGCAGCGCTCCCATTCGTCGGTGACAGTCAGGTCGTACTTGGCGCGCATGGTGTAGTGCTGCGTGAGATAGTCGGCGAGATAGGTCGTAAACTTCTCGGCGCCGAAAATGTTCAGGTGCTCGGCGTTGGCGAAGTCATTCAGCGGGTCAAGGCCGATGGCGTCCATCTGCGTGTCGAAGTTCGCAAAATCATACCCGTACTCGTGCACGACCGCCTCCAGCTTGGCAAACACGGCGTCATAGTTTTCAATGACGGTGCGGTGCGGGAAGCGGGCAAAGAGCACGTTTTGAATACCAAGCTTCTTTGCTGTCTCGCAGAACGTGCGCAGCGACTGCTCGTTGAACGCGTCGAGCGATTGCTGGCGCACGGGGATCTCATCCGTCTCCGTGAGGAACATGGAGATGGACAGAAACGGCTTGGTGTACGAATAGCCCGCGTCGCGCGCCTGCTGCTGCAGTGACAGCGAATTGCGGATGAGGTCCCGCTTTCTCCAGTTGTCGTGGTATTTGAGCAGCGGTACATAGTACGACAGGCGCTTGCCCTGCACGCACTCGTTGATGGCCTGCACCTTGTTGTGTGAGAGCGGCAGCGTGTCGAGCCACTCGCGCGTTGCGGCCTTGCCGAGCTCCTTGCGCTCGTCCTCCGTGTAGAGAAAGCCGTTGACCTCGACCACGTAGACCGCGGGGCTCTGCCGCTTGGCGGCCTCACGCAGCATGGAGGGGTACATGGTCCCCTGCGCGGCCGATACGGCCAGCGGGTAACTTGTAAACCCGGCGTGCTGCCATGCCAGCGGTGCGCAGTAGTCCGTGAACGTCTCGCTCGCACCGAGGATCATGACGTCGAGCGAGTTTTTCGGCTCCAGATAGAAGCTGCGGATGTACTGCTGCTCGGTGGCGTTGTTGACGGTCAGCAGCCGCGTGAGCGCGCCGTAGACCAGCGCCACGATGAGCAGAAACGCGATCACGCGCACGACGGTTTTTCTTTTTGCGTGTTGTTTTGGATTCATTGATGTTCTCCACATGCTGTGTTAGCGCCACGCGGCAAATTGCGGCGAAAACTCGTTGAGATTCTGCTCCGTGTTCGCAGCGGCCAGCTCCTTGCACAGCGGCAGCGTCTGCGTCACGAAGTCGGCGCAGCGGTCCCACATGGCGGTGAGCTCGGCGCTGTACGTGCCCGTCAGGTCATAATGCGCGGTGAGATACTGCCCGAGCCACGCGGTGAAGATCTCCATGCCGGCGGTGTTGAGGTGGTCGGAGTCGATAAAATCCGCGCAGCGGTCAAGACCGATGGTGTCAAACGCGTCGTGCAGGTCGAGCAGGTCGTAGCCGTATTCGCCCACGACGGCGGCCACGTCGTCAAAGACGCCGGGGTCGGTCGTCTGCGTGCGGTGCGGCGTGCGCAGAAAGAGCGTCTGCACGCCGAGACTCTGCGCCTGCGCGCAGAACGCGCGCAGATACTGTTCGTTCGCCGCGCTGAGCGTCAGCGGCCGGACATCCGGCACATAGTCCGCGGACAGGGACTTGCACACCGTCTCCACGCCCTTGGTCAGCGAGCAGCCGGTCTCATCCATGATGTGTAGACGCCGCTGCACCGGCACCCATTTCCCCACCTGATACCAGTTGGTGTGGTACTTGGCGATGTTGAAATAAAACGAGGCCTGCAGCTCTCGCGGCACACAGGTGCGGATGGTCTCGAGCCGGTTGCGCGACCAGGGGATGTTGTCGATCCACTTGCGGAGGTTGGCCTCCAGCGTTTCCGGGTTCTCGTCGTTGATGAAGCCGTCGATGTCCACGACGATCAGCTTCGGGTGCTGGCGGTTCACCGCTTCTGTGAGCAGGGAGCCGTAGAGCCGTGCCGGGATGTTCGAGACCGTCAGCGGATAGCTCGTGTAGCCGTACTGCTGCCACGCGAGCGGGGCGCTGTAGCCGGTATAGAGCTGGCTCGCGCCGATGAGCACCACGTCGAGGCTGTCCTCCGGCTCGAGGAAGAAGCCGTGCACGTGGCGCTTGTCCCAGTCGTTATTCGCGACGAGCATCGGGGAGATGAGCCCGATGCCCAGCACGGCAATGAGCACGAAAACGATCGCGCGAACCGCTGTGCGGGATTTGGAGATCGGTCGTTTTGTCATAGCTTAAAACTGCATATACACGAATTCGGATGCCTGCACGCCGGGGCCGTAAACGCCCATGAGCACGACGGCGAAGATGCCGGCGAGCAGCACGGCCCAGCGCAGGGCGAGACACTTCTCGTCGAGGATCTCGCGAATGGTGCGCTGCGAGCGCTCCTGAATGACGGAGGCGGCGAAGATCACGACCGTGCCGAACAGCAGCACGGCCCAGTCATACCGCGTCAGCGGCAGCGCCTCGAGCACGGCGCCCGGCCGCAGCTGCGACAGGTGCAGGTCGGTCACGGATTTGACCATCATGCCCATCGCGGCGCGAAACCCGTCGGCGATGTCAAAGTAATAGCCGATGAGCACGACCACGAACGTGCGCAGCATGGAAAACACCTGATACCACGCGCTCTTACGCTCAATGTGCAGCGCGGCGACGACCTTGTCCGACACCGGCTGCAGCAGCGTGGACACGAGGATGACCATGCCGTTCCAGAAGCCGAAGGCGACGTACTTCCAGCTCGCCCCGTGCCAGATGCCGATGATAAGAAACGTGATCAGCGAGGCCACGGCCGTCGGCAGGACCTTGCCGATGTGGTTGCCGAGGTGCTGCTTGGCGTGGCGGCCCCAGTTGAGAAACGCCTTCGAGATCGACAGCGGGTAGAACAGGTAGTTGCGCAGCCAGTCGCCGAGCGAGATGTGCCAGCGGTGCCAGTACTCGGTGAGTGTGCGCGAGAAGTACGGGCGGCGGAAGTTTTCGCCCATGGTGATGCCAAACATCTGCGCCACGCCGCGCGAGATGTCGATGCCGCCGGAGAAGTCGGCATAGAGCTGCAGCGCGTACACGAGCGCGGCCAGCAGCACGTACGTGCCGGCGTAGTCGGTGTACGCCCCGGCGACGGTGTGGATCATGCCCACGGCGCGGTCGGCGATGACGAGCTTTTTAAAAAAGCCCCAGAGGATCAGCTGTGCGCCGAAGCGGATGTTGTCAAAGTTATACTTGTGCTCGTCATAGAGCTGGTGCGCCAGCTGGTCGTACACGCCGATCGGGCCCTGAATGATCTGCGGGAAGAAGGACACGAACAGCGCGAGCTTGCCGACGTTGCGCTCGGCGGGCACTTTTTCGCGGTAGACATCGAGCACATAGCCCATGGACTGGAACGTGTAAAACGAGATGCCTAGCGGCAGCAGCAGCCCGATGTGGCCGAGCGAGACCGTCAGCCCCACGGACGCAAAGAGCGCCTCCATGGACTCGGCAAAGAAGTTATAGTATTTGAGCACGGCGAGGATGCCGAAGTTCAGCAGCAGGATGGCGATCATGAGCGCCTTGCGGCGGGACTTGCAGCGCTTTTTGTACGCCTTGCGCTCCTCGCGCTCCCAGTCCTGCTTGTGCGCGGCGACGGTCTGCTCCATGCGCGCGGTCATGGCGTCCATGCCGCGTGCGCCGAAGTAGGTCGTGAGCGTCGTCACGAGGATAAAGCCCATGTAGCGCAGGCACACGAACGCGTAAAACGCGTAGCTGCCGATCAGCAGCACCACCCACTGGAACCGCTTCGGCACGAGGTAGTACAGCACCAGCAGTGCGAGCACCAGCAGGTAAAACGGCAGCGATGTCAGCGTCATGCTTCGTCCTCCGGCGTCCGGCAGGTGTTGAGCACGTCGGTCGCGAACCGGTCGCGCACGAGCGTGAAGTCCCCGCCGCGGCAGAGCGCCACGCGCGGCATGTCACGCGAGAGGAACGCGGCCACGCCCTCCGTCACGGAGTAGGCGCCGCAGCGTCCGAAGGCGATCACGTCGCCCACGCGCAGGGGCGGCAGCTGCGCCTCGCGTACCAGCACGTCCGCGGTCGTGCACAGGCTGCCGCAGAGCATCCACGGCCCGGCGGCGTCCGCACTCTCGCGCAGAAGCGTCAGCGGCGGAGACTGCATGCCCATGAGCTGACCGTCATACTTCACCTGATGCATACCGCCGTCGCACACGGCATAGTTCACGCCGAGGTTGCACTTGGCGTCGGCCACGCCGGTGAGGAACGTGCCGCAGGGGGCGGCGAAAAAGCGCCCCATCTCGATCGTGAGCGGGTACTTTTCGCCGAAGGCGCGGATGTGCTCCGCCGCCGCGTCGAGCAGCGCGCTGTCGCGCGCCTCGGCATCGTCGCGCAGGCACTCGGCGTTCAGCCCGGGGCCGTATTCCACGTGCTGCGCCGTGAAGCCGTACTTGTCGTGCAGCATCGTGAGGTATTCGTCCAGATGTGCAAGCTCCTTTGCGATCACGGCGTCCTTGCGCTTTTGCGTGCCGGAAAAATAGTGGATGCCCGCGATCGTCACGTTCGGGAACTCCGCGCGGCGCGCAACGAGATCCTCCAGCGCGGCGGGATCCATGCCGAACTGGCTGCCGGCGGTCAGGCGCGGCAGCACGCGCACGTGCTTTCCCTGCGCGGCCGCGGCGGCGCAGATGAGATCAAAATGCAGCGTGCTCTCGGCCGTGAGCAGGTCTGCACCCAGCGCGACGGCGCGCGCGACATCGTCCGCGCCCTTGTTCACGCCGGAGTAGAGGATGCGCTCGGGCGCGATGCCGAGCTTTTCGCAGATCGTCAGCTCGCCCGGGGAGCAGACCTCCACCCAGCGGAACACGTCCGGCAGGCCGCGCAGCACGAAGGGGTTTGCCTTCATGGAGTAGCAAAGCTGCACGTGAGAGCCGAACGCGGCGCGCACTTTTTCAGCGCGCGCCGTGAAAGCATCCAGATCAAACAGATACAGCGGCGTGCCGTATTTCGCGGCCGCCGTTTTCAGAGCAGTCCTGTCCATCAGTCCTCGTCCTGCAGGCGCTGCACCATGGCCAGCAGACTCTTGGCGGAGTTGAAGTTCTCCGGCACGAGATCCTTTGCGCCGATCTCGATGTCGAACGCGTCGTTGAGCGCCGCGACGAGCGACACGATGTCGAACGATTCGAGAATGTGGTCGTCGATGAGCGCGGTCTCGGTCTCAAAATCCACGTCCGGGCGCAGATCGGTCAGAATGTCCATCAGTTCCTGTTCCATAATAAAATACCTCCTGAAATGTGAGTAATGTAAGCGATTATCGGTGGGCGTCGGCGATGCGCCCGGCCAGCGCGCGCATATCCGTCTTGCCGTTGTCGAGCCGGGGCATGGCCTCCAGCTGCTCGATCTTGCGCGGCACCATAAAGCCCGGCAGGTCGGCGCGCAGCGCCACGGCGATGTCGCGCTTGGTCACGTCCGCGCCGGTGTAAAACAGCCAGATCTGCTCGCGCTCCTGATCGTAGAGCGCGCAGGCCTCCTCCACGCCGGACACCTTTGCCGCGGCGAGGTCGATCTCGCCGAGCTCCACGCGGTGGCCGAGGTGCTTGACCTGCCGGTCCTTGCGGCCGTGGAACATGAGGTTGCCGTCGGGCGCGAAGTGCCCGAGGTCGCCGGTCTTGTAGATGCGCTCGTCATACGCGCGGTTGAGCGGGTTTTGCAGGAAGCTCTCGGCGGTCTTTTCGCGGCTGTTGTAGTAGCCGAGCGCGAGGATGGGCCCCTTGACGCAGATCTCGCCGATCTCGCCGTCGGGCACGGCCTCGTTTTGCTCCGAGAGCAGAAACACCTCGTAGTGCGGGTACGGCTTGCCGATCGGCAGCACGTCGGTGTCCTCCACCAGACCGGGCACGACGTAATACGTGCACGAGGCGGTCGCCTCCGTCGGGCCGTACTGGTTGACGAAGCGCGCCTGCGGCAGCGCGAGCTGCCACTGGCGCAGGCAGCTGCACGGCATCACCGAGCCGGAGAAGCACACCTTGCGCAGGTGCTGCGGCACGCTGCACTCGAACGCGCCCAGCGCGGCCGGCACCGTCAGCGCCGAGACGCTCCAGCCCACGGCCGTGACGCCCTTGTCGTTCATGTATTCGAACAGACGCTCCGGTGACATGAAAAGTTCCTTCGGGATGATGGCCGTCGTTGCGCCGAAGCGCAGCGGCAGGTAAATGTCGCGCACGGCGGCGATGTAGTCCAGCGGCGACTGGTTGCCGAGCACGTCCTCGCGCACGATGCCCATCACGCCGGCGTAGTCCTCGATGTAGCACATGAGCGAGTGCTGCGCCGTGATGACGCCCTTGGGCGTACCGGTCGAGCCGGAGGTGAAGATGATGTACAGCGGGTCGAGCTCGCGCGCGCGCGCGCGGCAGTCAGCCAGCAGCGCGGCGTCCTCGCAGCCCTCGAGCAGATCCTCCGCAATGAGGATCTCGCCGCTGAATTCCAGCGTCCTGGCCTTGTCGTAAAACGCGCGCTGCACGATCATCAGATCGGTGTCGAGCGTATTTAAAATAGAGTTGAGCCGGTGCACGGGCATCGTCCCGTCCATCGGTGCGTAGCAGCAGCCGGCGTATACCGCGCCGAGAAACACGGCCGGGGTGTGTGCGTTGCGCCCGCTCATCACGGCGATGGGCGCCTTGCGTCCGGCGCGCAGCCTTGCCGCCGCCGTGCCGATGATGCGCGCCTCGCGCCGCACGTCGGCAAAGGTCACCGCGCCGTCCTCGTCAAGAAAGGCGGGCTTGTCCGGACAGGCTGCGGCGGTGACTTCCAGCCAGTCGAGCACGTTTGTATCCATGCGTGCAGCTCCTTCCTGTTATCTATCCATAATCGACAATTATCCTATCATGTTTCCCCGCTAAAAACAAGCAAAACCGCGACAGTTTTAAGAAAAGGTAAGATTCCCGCGCGCCCGCGCTCCGCACTTGACGCACCCGCAGCCAAAACGTACAATGGGTGTTGGATAACTGCACAGCTTTTTGGACAGCAAAAGGAAAAACTGTTTGATTTTTACAAAAATATCGCTGGAAGTTTGTGTATAATACCCCTATCGGTGTGCAATAAAACGTGGTATCCTTTTGGTTAGTAAGCGTGACGGCTGAAGTGGGGCGGGAAACTCCGAAGCGTTCCCGCCCCGCCCCGCCGTGCGCGTTTCCGGTTCGGACAGGCTGCGCTTCGGAGGTCTGCCTCCGACCGGGATCAACAGGGGGGATGCCCGCGAAGGGAAAGGAAGAACGAAGATGTCAAAACAGGTTCAGAAAGTGTGCAATGCCATCTCCACCGCTGCGGTGGTGCTGGTGGTCATTCTGGCGCTGCTTCTGGTGGGTGTGCGGCTGGTCGGTCTGCGGCCGATGTGCGTCCTGTCCGGCAGCATGGAGCCGACGTATCACACCGGCTCGCTGATCTATGTCAAGCCCTGTGCGCCCGAGGACGTGCAGGTCGGTGACGCGATCACGTTCGTACTCAATGAGGACTTGGATGTCGTCACACACCGCGTGATCTCCATCGATGCGGAAAACGAGCATTTCTACACGCAGGGAGACGCGAACGACGCGCCCGACGGCGCACCTGTCTATTTCAAGAACCTCATCGGCCGCCCGGTGTTCACCATCCCGTATCTGGGCTATGTTTCGCACTGGGTCTCGAACCCGCCGGGGATGTATCTGGCCATTGCGATCGCGATCGTGCTCGTCGTTCTGGCGTTCCTGCCGGACATGCTGCGCAAGGCGGCTGAGGCCGATGCCCGCGATGCGGCGCGCCGAGCAGAGGCAGAAAACGTGGCAAAATGCACAGAAAATGGCGGCGAAAACCGCCAGATTTAAACATTTTCACGGGAGCATGAAATATTTTCAAATCTCCGTGCATTAACTCAATGAACGCTGACAGCGCACGTTGGACGCTGTTGGGACATGGTAAGTTCGGAACATGATGCTTTTGTAAGGGAGGATAACACGAAATGAAGAAGAAAACTTTGACGATCGCCATCGCGCTCGTGCTTGTCGTGGCGCTGGCGGTTGGCGCGACGTGGGCGTATCTGACGGCGCAGAGCGGCCCGGTTGTGAACACGTTCACGGTCGGCAAGCTGTTTGATCAGGGCGGCGCGTTGATGCTGAAAGAGCACAAGGCGGTTGCGCAGACTTCCGGCGAGTATTCTTACAAGGTCACCACTGAAGAGGCGACGGGCAATGAGTACAATCTGCTCCCCGGCACGAAGATCGAAAAAGACCCGTTTGTTAAGGTCACCGGCCTGAAAGCCGGCGCTTCCTGCTATCTTTATGTTGAGGTCGTGGCTTCGGACGCGAGTAGCGTTCTGAATTATAGTGTGGCCGATACGTGGGAGCAGCTTGCTGGTGTTACGGGCAAGAACGGCGGCGCGGTTTACGTTTACAAGACGAACGATGGCAACAGAGTGACTGCAGATGTCACTGCGACCAACATTCTGGCGAACAACCTTGTCGAGGTTAACGATTTTGACGTGAATTCGGATGCGACTGCCAGCCTGACGTTCTATGGCTATCTGTGCCAGTCCGCTGGTTTTGCGGATGCTGCGGCCGCGTTTGCCGGGTGCTTTTAAGTAACTCCCTCGCAGCTTTCCCTGAGCAGATCCCTTGAATATCTTGTACAGAGAGCTGTACACAAAAATAGAAAAGGAGAACGCTACTTATGAAGAAGAAATCCATTCTGATGGCTGCGATCGCAGTCATGCTCGTCGCGGTGCTGGTCGTCGGCGGCACGCTGGCGTACTTCACCGATACGAAGTCCGCGACCAATACGTTCACCATGGGCAATGTCAAGATTGCTCTGGATGAGCAGCAGAAGGGCGAAAACGGTCTTGAGGCCTTTGAACAGAACAAGACCCTTGTCCCCGGCAAGTCCAACGACGGCAATGCCGTTTCCAAGATCGTTACGGTTAAGAACACGGGCGCGAATGATGCTTGGGTTTGGGTTGAGCTGAAGATTCCCAAGTACCTTGTGAGCAAGGAATATCCCACCAACGAGAGCAAGAACGCACTGCACTGGAACAGCTACGGCTGCTTCAACGTGGAGTACAACTCCGGAAATTATTGGGGCCTCGCGACCAACGACGGCATCGTTGATGCAAACCACAAAGTTACCGACCCCAAAATGATTGCTGTTGAAGATGGCCTCTGGAACGACTACAAGTATGTTGGCACTGAAACAATCGGTGGCATCGAGTATGTTGTAATCCGCACGACCATGGCAAAGACCCTGCCCGCTGGCAAGACCTCTCTGCCCTGCCTCGCTCAGGTCTACATGGATTGGCGCGTGACCATGAATGAAGATGGCACTCAGTACATCCTGCCCGCTGGCGATCCGATCTCTGCGAATGCTTCTTGGGAAGTCATCGTGACCGCTTACGCGATCCAGGCGGATGGCTTTAACGCGGTGGATGAGGCTGTTGCTGCTTATAACAACAACGGCAAGTAATTCCCCAACATTTTGACCCCAAAGGGGCGGCGAAATCGCCGCCCCCATCGGGGACTCTGGCCCGGCTTCAATCCGGGCGCGGGCGGCGGGACTGCCGCTGTCCGCGCGCAGACTGAAAGAGAGAATCCCGCAGAAACAGTCCCGGCGCGCCTTCGGGCGCGGAAGAGAATCCCTGCGCACAGCGCAGAATACCCCCCGGCAAGGAGAAAGGTGGTTTGTGCATGAAGAAGAAGTGGACCATCGCGACGGTGCTCCTCCTGGCAGTGGCACTGCTGGCGGTCGGTACGTGGGCGTACTTTTCGGCCGTCGGCACGGCGGACAACGTCATCACGATGGGCTCGGTCAAGCTCGCGCTGCACGACGAGGACGGTAACGGCAATCCGTTCACGACCGTGCGCGTCATGCCCGGCAGCGTCGTGAACAAAGTGGTGTATGTGGAGAATGTCGGCACGGGTGCGTTTTACACCCGCGTGAAGATCACGCCCGAGATCCTCAACGCCGACAGCGAGCGCATGCCGCTCGACCCGAGCGAGCACCTGCTGGTGCTGGATCTGAACGATACCGACTGGATCGCCGGAGCGGACGGGTACTATTATTATAATGGTGCGGTCGATCCAAAGACGGCCACGACGCAGTTGTTCAGCCGCGTCACGTTCAGCACCAAAATGGGCAACGAATACCAGAATTCCACGGTGCACATCTATGTAACGGCGGAGGCCGTGCAGACGGCGAACCTTGAGCAGTACGCCGCCAATGATGTCAGAGATGTATGGAAGCACGTCGGAGCGGTCGAGGCGAGCACCTCGAGCACGCAGATCGACCCAATCCCGACGCCCTGAGAAAGGAGGACGAAACCATGAAAAAACGCATTCTCTCGCTCGTCCTCTGTGCAGCCCTGCTCCTGAGCCTGTGCCTGTTCATGGGCGCCGGCGTGGCAGCGGCTGCGGCTGCGGATATGGCTGAGACCGCAGGAACGGTCGAGGACACGCAGTCGTCTCCGGCGGTGGGGCCGATTCTTCCGCTCGTGGTGACGCGGCCGCAGACGTCTCCTTACCGCGCCGCGCGCGCGCCGTCGCTTGCCGATACCGGTGAGACGCAGGATGATGGTCTGGAGCTGACTAAGACGGTTACGCCGAAAGCCGACGGCGGCTATGCGGTGCATCTGGAAGCGTACACGACCGGCACGGTCACGACGAGCACCACAACGAAACCCTGTGACATTGTCCTTGTGCTCGACCAGTCCGGCTCGATGGCGGACGATTTCAACGGGAATACGGCGAACAAGGAAACGGACACTCGCCAGTACGCAATGAAGCAGGCCGTCAATACTTTCATTGACAATGTGGCAACAAAAGCCAAGGATGAAGGCGTGGAACACCGGATCGCGATCGTTAAGTTTGCGGGAAAATCCACGAACACGGTCGGCGATGATACGTATAAGGAAGACGGAAATCGTTATAATTTTTCTCAGGTCGTGAAAGAACTGACTGCGGTCAATGATGCCAGCGGAGCAAATGCGACCACGCTGAAAACGGCGGTTAACCAGCTGCAGGCTAAGGGCGGCACGCAGACGCAAAACGGCTTGAACCATGCGCAGAGGCTTCTGTCGAGTGTCGATTCCGCGCGCGACAGCAGCAAGGTCGTGATCGTGTTCACGGATGGCATGCCGGGCAATTCCGGTTTCGATGCAAAGGTTGCGACCAGCGCTATTGCAAGCGCAAAGTCGATGAAGGATGCCGGTGTGACCGTGTACACGGTTGGCATTTTCACCGGGGCGAACGTTGACCAGCTGTATGGCAACACCGGGTTCTCAAAAAACTCGAACGGAAGCGTTGGGAGTTATTGGGCCAACAAGAACACAAGCAATGGTATCGATGTTCCGGCTGGGAACCGCTTTTTGAACTATGTGTCCAGCAACTTCAAGGCTGCCTCGGAGATAGGGTTAAAGGATTATAAAGATGAACACTGGTTCTCCGCCAGTTATTACGGCTGGGAAGTGACGCGAAACTTCACCCGCGACAAAACCGGCTATTATATGACGGCGAGCAACTCGACGGCGTTGAATAACATCTTTACCTCCATCAGCCAGACGATCGGCAGCGCCAATATTGACCTTGGCAGCGAGACGGTCATCAAGGACATCGTGACGCCGTACTTTACGGTGCCGCAAAACACCGGTGCTATTCGTCTCTCCACTGCAGCCTATAACGGCAACGCATTTGGGGCTCCGGTCGCAGCCAATCCTTCGGTGACGGCAGCGATCGATCCGGCAACGCGGGCGGTCAATGTGACCGGCTTCGATTTCAACCAGAACTATGTCTCCACAAACGCTAAGGCGGATGGCACGTTCGGAAAGAAACTGATCATCGAGTTTGATGCCTCTGTGGAAGCTGGCTTCCTCGGCGGCAATCAGGTGCCAACGAATGATGGGCAGTCCGGCATCTATGCGAAGGGAACCATGATCAAGGCGTTCGATGTGCCGACGCAGGACGTGGAAGTAAAAAGCATCACGCCGACGGCGGATGACAAGACGATCTACCTTGGCGATTCTGCCAATTTGCAGGAGCTTGTGCACCAGAATGCCACATTTGACGGCACAAATAACGCTTTTGTGAACGTGACCTACACGGTCAAGGATGAAAACGGCGGAACGGTCGGCACGTACACGGTTCCTGCCGGAAGCAGCAGCGGAATATGGGAGTGGAGCGATGCGGCAAGCGGCGGCACCGTCGCCCCGGAGCAGACCACGACCTACACGGTGACGTGCACGGTTTCGCCTACGCAAAGTGGAACGTATGAGAGCGTTTCTAAAGATGCTACGTTCACCATCACGGTCAACACCTGCAGCCTGACGATCTCCAAGAAAGTCACAGGCGACGGCGCGAACCCGAACCAGACGTTCGTGTTCGATGTGAAGGACAGCGCCGGTAAGCTCGTGACCACCATCGTGCTCAAGGGCGGAGAACAGAAGACCATTACCGGTCTGGCCGTCGGCCCGTACACGGTCACTGAGGATACAAACTGGTCGTGGAGCTACAGCATCGTTGGCGACAACAACAAGACGGCTACGCTCAGCGGCACGACGCCCAGCGCCACGGTCGATGTCACCAACCATTACAATTCGCACAACTGGCTCACGAGCATTGCCGACGTGATCAACAAGTGGGTCAGCGCAACCGAGATCGAGCAGATTCCGGCTCCGGAAACAAACTGAACAGGAGGGATGACATATGAAACGTATCTTTAACGGTTCAGGCGGGAGAAAGACCGCGCTCATCCTCTCCCTGTGCCTGATCTTCGCACTGGCCGTCGGCACGACGTTCGCCCTGCTCAAGGCGAGCACCGCCCCCGTGGAGAACACCTTCACGGCGGCCAAATCCGGAACGGACATCGTCGAGGAATTGGATGGCAGCCAGAAAACGAGCATCGTCGTCAAAAACACCGGAACGGCCGTGTCCTATGTCCGCGTCAAGCTGGTCATGAACTGGGTGGATGAGAACGGCAATGTCTCCGGCGAGCCCGTGAACATTGACGTCACATACGACACGACCAAGTGGTTCGAGCAGGACGGCATCTACTACTACAAGATGCCGGTCGCGGCAAAGGATTTCACGACCAACCTGCTGCAAACGCCCATCACGCAGGGCACTGCACCCGAGGGTTATCACCTCGAGGTGACGGTGCTGGCCGAGAGCATTCAGGCCGCACCGAGCGCGGCTGTGCAGCAGAGCTGGGGCGTGGGCGTTGACAGCAACGGCCATCTGACGCAGCCGACCACGACACCATAAGGAGGGCAGCGGTATGAAACACAAAAAGTTTACCATGATCGTCGCCCTCGTGCTGGTGGTCGCGCTGGCCGCGGGGCTGGGCATCTGGGCGACGGGCGAGGAAAAGCTCCCCACCGTCACCTACTATGACGGCAACGACGGCAACAACGCGCGCTTCGCCTTTACCAACGCCGGCAAGGGCTCGGCGACGGACCTGTTTGCCAATTTCTCCAACTGCATGCCCGGCGACAGCCTCACGCAGACCATCTGCGTCAAGGCCGACAGCGCCAACGGCGCGCAGGGCGCGAAGGTCTACCTCCGCGCCGAGATCGACGGCGACACCTCCGCCAAGGAGGGCACCGCCATCAAGTACGACGATGTGCTCAGCCACATCCACATGACCGTGTCGCAGGACGGCAAGGTGCTCGCGACCAACAAGAACGCGAGCCTCTTTGACCAGCTCGACGCGGCCGACGGACTCAAGAGCGACGTCCTCGTTGCCGAGGTCTTCCCGAAGGCAGACCCGATCAAGCTGGACGTGACCGTTGAGATCGACCCCGCGATGGGCAACGCCTTCCAGGAAGCGGCCGCGCACATCAAGTTCGTCTTCTCCGCAGAGGACAACGAGCTGCCGCCTCCGCCGCTGGAGCGCGATAACCACGACTCGTACATCGCCGGTTATCCGGACGGTACGGTCGCACCGGGCAGACCGATCACGCGTGCCGAGGTCGCCGCGATCTTCTACCGCATCCTGAGAGATGACGGCCGTGAGGAGATCTGGACCACCAAGTGCTCGTACTCGGATGTCCCGGCTCAGAGCTGGTACACCAGTCAGGTCGCCACGCTCACCAACGGCGGCATCCTCGCCGGCTACAAGGACGGCACATTCCGCCCGCAGCAGTACATCACCCGCGCAGAGTTCGCGACGATCGCGGCGCTGTTCTTCCATGCGCCGGAGGTCGAGGACGATGCCTTCACCGATATCTCCGACAGCTGGGCGCGCGACTACATCAACCGCGCGGCGAAGCTCGGTCTGGTCAGCGGCTATGAGGACGGCACGTTCCGCCCGCAGAACCAGATCACCCGTGCCGAGGTCATGGAGATCATCAACAACGTCCTCTTCCGTACCCCGGATAAGGATCATCTGCTGCCGGACATGATCGTCTGGCCGGACAACAGCAACAAGACGGCGTGGTACTACGCAGCCGTGCAGGAGGCCACCAACGGCCACGAGTACGAGCGCGTGGACAACACCTCGCCCGAGACGTGGACGGAGCTCAGACCGCCGCGCGACTGGGATGCGCTGGAGGCAGAGCTGTCGCAGAAGTATCCCGACCGGTAAGCGCGCTGCGCTGACGGTTGGAAAAACACCATAGCGGACACCCCCTGTGCTGCGCACAGGGGGTGTTTTGTGCCGACAAAATATTGCCCTTTTGACATGAGGGCGGCCGGCTGCGCGCAATATTTGCGCGCGGAGGTAGAATTGTTCACAATTTCTGCGGTATAACTTGCATGCACAAAAAGAGTATTATCAGAATTTGCCGCGTCTCGCCTTGCGGCAGCGCAAAAGCTGCAGAGCAGAAGGCGAATGAGGTTTTTTGGCGGCAGAGGCAGTACAGAAGGAGCAACCATGTTAAAGCTAGGGAAAAAATCTTCGGTCGACCTGCTTTCCGGCGACGAAGGATGGGTGATTTTCAAGTTTTCCGTACCGATCATTCTCTCGTATTTGCTGCAGCAGATCTATACGATCAGCGATGCTGCGATCTGCGGGCAGACGCTCGGCGTCGATGATATTGCGGGCGTGAACGACGTGTTTCCGATCCTGTTCATCTTCCTGCAGTTCGCGGTCGGCTGCACCGCCGGATTTTCGGTCATCACGTCCATCGCGGCGGGGCGCGGCGATCAGGCCAGAGTCCGCAGATCCTTTGCGGCGCAGCTCGTTCTCGGCGGTGTCCTGTCGCTCGCGCTGACCGGTGTCGCCGTGCTGACGCTCAAGCCCCTGCTCCGGTTCATCGGCCTGTCCGAGGCAAACCCCGGCGTCTGGAGGGCGGCATATCAGTACTCGCTGGTCATTTTCCTCGGGATCTTCGCGCAGCTCTATTACAATTTGATCTGCTCCGTTTTGCGCAGTCTGGGCGATTCGACCACGCCGCTCATCTTCCTGCTGTTTTCCACCGTGCTGAACATCGGGCTCGACCTGCTGTTCATCCTTGCGTTCCGGCTCGGGGTCATCGGCGCGGCGGCTGCCACCGTGCTGGCACAGGCGGTGAGCGCGCTCCTGTGCCTGATCTACGCCTTCGGCAAATATCCGGAGCTCCACCTCTCCGGACAGGATTTTCGCGCGGAGCTCTCCGTGTATGCGCAGCACCTGAGTCAGGGGCTGCCGATGGGACTTCAGTTTTCGGTGCTGGCGATCGGCATCATCGTGATGCAGCGCGCGCTCGTCGGCTTCGACATCGGGCCGGACGGCATCATGGCGGCCGGAAACCCCGCCCAGAACGGATTCGGCGCCGCCAACAAGCTCAACAACTTCCTGATGTGCCCGATGAATGCGCTCAGCACCGCGATCGTCAGCTTCAACGCGCAGAATCTGGGCGCGGGCAGACAGGACCGGATCCGGCGCGGAACGGTCAAGAGCCTGCTGATCGGGCTCGCCATGTATCTGATCCTCGGCGGCATCGGTATGCTCCTGACGATCCGGGGCGCATACCAGTACCTGTTTATGAGCGCGGACAAGATCACGGCGGCCACGATCCGCTACGGGAACCTGTATCTGTACGTGGATCTGTCCATGTACTTTGCGCTGATGGTCCTGTTTGTCTTCCGCTCCGGCGTGCAGGGCGTGGGGCACGCGGAGTTTACGCTGGTCGCCGGCTGCGCCGAGCTGATCGCGCGCGTTTTGATCTGCGCCTTCCTGCCGAAGCTCGTCAACGGCGGGGCGATCGATTCCTCGGCCTCCGTGGGCGCATACATTGCGCTGTGCTTTGGCGATCCGGGCGCGTGGGTCCTGGCGGTCGTTTCGCTGATCTATCCGGTCACGCGGTATCTGTTCGGTGGCGCGCGCAAAAAGCAAAGCGAGCATGCCGCCTGAAAACCGGCGCAGCTGCGCAGACCGGATGCACAGCTGCCCGCAAGCGCCCGATCCCGTTGACAGGCGCTCCGCGGCTGCGTATAATACAAACGGTGCGTACCTGCCGGCAGTCAGGCAAAAAGCCTGACTGCCGTTTTGATACCGACAGGAACAGGATCGGAGGGACTCTGTGTGAATATTACGGTCTATCTCGGCGCAAACGAAGGCAATGATCCGGCTTTGCGGGAAGCGGTTCAGGAGCTTGGCACATGGATCGGCACAAGCGGAAACGCGCTGGTCTACGGCGGCTCCAGATCCGGGCTGATGGGCGCGATCGCGGACAGCGTTTTGCGCTCCGGCGGAGAGGTGACCGGCGTCGAACCACGGTGTTTTATCGAGAGCGAATTCCAGCACGACGGCCTGACCAGGCTGATCGTGACCGAGGACATGGCGGAGCGCAAGCGCAAAATGATCGAGCTCGGCGATGCCTTTATCGCCTTCCCCGGCGGAACGGGGACGCTCGAGGAGATCGCAGAGGTCATGTCCAAGGTGTCTCTGAAGCATCTGGATGCGCCGTGCATCCTCTACAACCTGAACGGTTACTACCGTGCGCTGCAGGCGCTTTTGGAGCAGATGATCGAAAAGGGACTCTCGTCCGAGGAGCGGCAGGAGGGCATTTACTTTGCCGACAACCTCGAGGAGATCCGGCGCATCTTGAGTGCGTAGTTTTTGGCGGCTGCGCCGTGCATAGAAATCCCCTCCGTATGCGGAAAAGCATACGGAGGGGATTTGTTTTGTTTGGCTGGACGCTGGCTGCCGCGCGCTGCCTCAGCCGAGATACTGCTTGTCGTAGTTATTCTGGATGCAGGAGATGACCTGCGTGATGACGGTGTTGAACGGGGTGGGCACGCCCAGACGCGCGCCGTAGCGCGCGATCGCACCGTTGAGCACCGAGATCTCCGTCTGGCGCTTGTGCAGCACGGCGTCCTGCGCCATGGAGGGATAGTAGTTGCCGAGGTTGGCGACGATGTTCGGCTCCTCCTTTTCCATCAGCGGCCAGAGATCGCCGATGCCGAGCGCCTGCGCGACGGCGCAGCCCTCTTTCCAGACGTGCATGACGATGTCGTGCCCGTAGGGGTCGGCAAATGTTTCCTTCACCTTCAGGCGCATGACGGCGCTCACGCCGTTGTAGCCGCTGTTGGCGATGACTTTTTTCCAGATGTACGGGCGCACGTCTTCGTCAAAGCTCGCGTTGCAGCCGCCCGCGCGGAAGCACGCCTCGAGCGCCTTGCCGGCGGCGTCGGCCTTCGGGTTGTTGCGCACGGCGCCGAAGTGCATCTGGATGCCCTTTTCCGGCTTGCTCACGCACACGCCGGGGCCGGCCAGCTCCGTGCCGATCAGGCCGCTGCCGTAGAGGATGCGGTCGGCGTCCACAAACTGCGCGAGCACTTCGTCGTTGCCGAGGCCGTTTTGCAGCGACACGACCGCCGTCTCCGGTCCGATGCAGGGCATGGTGTCGGCCATGACGTCCTCCGTCTGCGTGGCCTTGACCATGAGGATGACCATATCCATCGTGCCGATGTCGCGCGCGGTCGCGCTCGTGTGAAAGCCCGTGAGCACCTCTTCGCCCTCCGGCGTGCGGAAGACCAGCCCGTCGGCTGCGATCTTGTCCATGTGCGCCTTGTACTTGTCGACGAGCCAGAGCTCGGCGCCGCCCTTGCGCAGATAGGCGGCAAAGACGCTGCCGGCAGCGCCGGAGCCGATCATTGCGATTTTCATGCGGTTGCCTCCTTAGCAAACTGCCGGCCGGTTGTTGCCCGGCCGGCAGCGAAAAAAACGGGGTGAACTTACTTCAGGTACTGCTTGTCGTAGTTGCCCTGGATGCAGCGCACGACCTGAGACAGGACCTTGCACACCGGGGTGTCGATGCCCAGCTGCTCGCCGTACTCGGCGATCTTGCCGTTGAGCACGTCGATCTCGGTCTGGCGGTGGTTGAAGAGCATATCTTGGCACATGGACGGATAGTAGTCGGCGATGTTGGTGACGATGTCCTGATGATCGTGGGCGATGAACTCGTCCGCGTCCATCGGCACGCCCTTGGCGGTCGCGACCGCGCAGGTCTCGCGGATGACGCTGTGGAACAGCCACTGGCCGAACGGATCCGCCTCGACCTCGCCGATCTTCAGGCGCAGGACGGCGCACACGGTGTTGACGGTGGCGTTCACGCAGACCTTTTTCCAGATGAACTTGTAGATGTTGTTGTCGGTGCCCGGCTCGCCGTCGCGCCAGTAGGCGTCGCAGCCGCCGTCACGGTAGCACTTGAGCATCTCGGCGCAGGCCGCGTCGTTGAGCTCCGAGCGGACCGCACCGCCGAAGTTCATCTGCACGCCGCCGGCCGGGGTGGACACGCAGTGTGCGGGCTCGGGCAGAGCCGTGCCCAGCACGCCGGAGCCGATGATGCAGCGCTCTTTCGGGAAGACCCTGAAGAGGTTGTCATCGTTGCCGAGGCCGTTGATGAGGGAGACCGCGACGGTGCTGTCGCCGACGACGGGCAGGGAGTCCTGAATGGCCTGCTCGAGCTGGGTCGCCTTGGTCATGTAGATGATGACATCGACCTTGCCCTCCGCTGCGGCCGCATCGGCAGCGGTGATGTAGGTGCGGAAGCCCTTGAGCTGGTAATCGTAATCCTTGTAGCTGCCGTCTTCCTCCTGATGGATGGTGAAGTGCATGCCTTCCTCGGCGACCTTCTTCATGTGTGCCTCATAGCGGTCGATGAGGATGATGTCCGCACCGCCCTTGCGCAGGTAAGAAGCGAAGACGCTGCCGGCAGCGCCGGAACCATACATAGCAAATTTCATAGTGATGTCTCCTTTTTCTGATTCTGTCTGTTTGCGATATCTTCGGCCGTCGCAGGCATTGCCTGACGGCGGATTACCGAACGGTGTTGGTGAGGGTGCCGATGCCCTCGATGCTGCAGGCGACTTCGTCGCCCGGGTGCAGCCATTTCGGCGGGTCAAAGCCCATGCCCACGCCGGCGGGCGTGCCCATGGAGATGATCGTGCCGGGGAGCAGGGTCATGCCGCGGCTGAGCTCGGCGATGACATACGCGACGTGAAAGATCATCCGGTCCGTGGTGCTGTCCTGCCGCAGCTCGCCGTTGACGCGGCTCCGGATGCAGTGCGGCTCGCGCACGTCAAATTCCTCCGGTGTCACGATCCACGGGCCCATCGGCGTAAAGCCGTCGAGACTCTTGCCGCGGTACCACTGCTTGTGCTGGTTCTGGATCGTGCGCGCGCTCACATCATTTAAAATGGTGTAGCCGAATACGTACTCGAGTGCCTCCGCCTCGCTGACGTTGTATGCGCGTCTGCCGATCACGACGGCCAGCTCCGCCTCATAGTCGAGGTCGGCGACGATGTCGCTGTGGCTGTCGATGTCGCCGCCGGGGGCGACGGCCTCGTGCACGCGCTTGGAAAAATAGATCGGGAACGTGTCCGGCGCTTTCGCACCCTTGCCGGTGACGCGCTCGCTCTCCTTGGCGTGGTCAAAATAATTGATGCCCAGGCAGATCACGTCCTGCTCCGGGCGGGGGATCGGGGCGAGCAAACGCACCTGCTCAAGCGGCAGCGCGGCGCTGCGCAGCACGGCAGCCGTGTCCAGCGCCGGCCAGAGGCCGATGAGCGTCTGCATGTCCGCGCAGCCGGGCACGGGGTGCACGGCGGTCGCGTCCGCATTGAGCAGACCGACGGCGCTGCGGCCGTTGATTTCAAATGTCACGAGCTTCATAGGGCTGCGCTCCCTCCGCGTTTCGTACCCGGCAGTGAATGCGTACGCAGAAAATGATGGTTAAAAATTCATCAAGCGCGCCTTCCGGGGACAAAATCCTGTGTCAAGAAAATGCCAAAGCCGTTTGTCAGCAAATAGACAAAAGTCTTGACCTCTCAGCATTGTTATGATAGCACGAAAGTGTAGATGCCGCAACTGTTTTCTTTCTGTCAAAGCGCTAAAATCGCGCGAATTTTTACAAAAATGCCAGATTCAGAGTGCATAAAAATTCGCGCAAGAAATTGTGCACATCGACGATTTTCGGGAAATGTTGGGGATTGGAAGAGGCTGTTATTGACTTTTGCGCGTGAGAGAATTATAAATTTACTATCCCGAGTTGTTAATGACTTGTTCATAAATTAACACAAGGACGAGGATTTCAAAGCCCGCCGCAGTTGTAGGAGAGCACGCGGCGGGTTTGAAATAGAGAGCAAAAGAGAAAAGCAAACAGAGAAAAGAAAGAGGTAAAAAATGGATAACAAAAAGCTCAAGAGCAGCTGGGCAGCCGCCTTCACCGTGGCGTCCGTCTGGTTCGGCACGCACGTGGGCGCCGGCTTTGCGACCGGCAACCAGGTCGTGAACTACTTTGTCCAGTACGGCTGGACCGCGGCCATCTTCCCGCTTCTGGCCATGGGCATTCTTGCGGTCGTTATGTACATCATGATGAAGTTTGCCAAGCTTAACGGTTTCGACAACTATAAGGACACCTACCGCGCCCTGTATCCGAAGCCGTGGATGGAAGTCTTCTTCGAGATCTTCTACATCATCATCATCCTCGCGGCGGTCGCGTCCTGCGTTGACGGCGCCGGCGGCATCGTCAAGAGCCTGGTCGACCTGCCCGACATCATCTGCAACCTCGTCATCATCGCCCTGCTGATCCTTCTGTCGATTTTCGGCGTTGACCTGATCATCAAGGCTTCCACCGTTCTTTCCACCGCGATCCTGATCGTCACCGCGATCCTCGTCATCATGGGCTTCGTTGTTCCGATCGACGCGGTCACTCAGGAGCTCGCCACTGAGAACGCGGCTTACGCGGCCATCCCGGCCATCGCTGACGTCACCTCCCAGAAGGGCATCGAGGGCGTCTGGCGCGGCGTGTTTGTGTACGCTGCTTTCCAGTGCGTGTCTGTCCCGGCCATGATCGCCGCTTCCACCGAGCTGACGCACAAGGGCGTCAAGCGCGCGAGCATCCTCGGCTGGCTCATGAACGGCGGCGCGCTCGCCGCTTCCGGCGCCATGCTGCTGCGCTGGTACCCGATCCTCTGCACCATCAAGAGCGTTGGCGTCGACACTGTCGCCAGCATTGCAGCCCGCCACATCGGCGATGTCATGAAGCTCCCCAACCAGAGCGTCGTCACCCTCATGGGCAGCGGCTACACCTGGCTGTTCGTCGTGTACACCATCCTGCTGTTCTGCGCGTTCGTGTCCACGTCCGTCACGCTGGTTTACTCCATGATCCAGCGCTTCGAGGGTCACTGCTTCCCGAAGGCCATCAAGAGCAAGGCTGTGCGCAGCGTCATCGTCGGCCTGGTCGTCATCGGCCTGTGCTATGCGGTTTCCCTGCTCGGCCTGTCGACCATCATCTCCAAGATCTATGGCTATGACGGCTACTATGCACTGATCGTTGTTGTGCTCCCGGCGTTCATCTGGGGCATCCCGAAGATCAAGAAGCTCTCCGCCGAGAAGAAGGCCGAGCTGTCGGAGTGATCTGACGAAGGCGCAGCTCTCCGGCGTCCCAATGAAGAAATACTGACCGCTGCGCTTGCAGCGTCATAGAGAGGCAACCCCGCAGGCTTCGGCCTGCGGGGTTGTCGCTGTCAAAAAGTATTACTTTTTGACAAAGGGGCTGCAGTCTGCTGCGCGCATAATTTGTGCGCCTGCGGCACGCAAATTCCACACTTGCAGCCTGAGAAGTATTTTCTCAGCCGCACATGTCGCCTGAGAAAATGATTGGACTTTCTTTCGCCGCTGCGGCGGCGAAACTCTGCGAGGCTTTTGCTGCATCCTTTGTTCGGCGCAGCGCGGCTTTGAAAAACCGCCCCGCAAGTCTTATGACTTGCGGGGCGGTGTGGATGTTTGCCTGCAGGCAATGTGCGTTCCGGCTGCGGCCGGCGCTCACTTCCAGCGCCACGTGAACGGCACGAACAGCAGCAGCAGCGGGAAGATCTCCAGGCGGCCGAGCAGCATGCAGATCATGAGCACGATCTTGCTCAGCGGCGAGAAGATGGAAAAGCTTCCGGTCGGCCCGACAAGGGAGAGCCCCGGCCCGACGTTGGACAGGCACGAGAGTGCGGCGGTGAAATTCGTCGTGAAGTCCAGCCCGTCGAGCGACACGATCAGCCCGGCGATGAGCAGGATGATGATGTAGAACGTGAAGTACGTCAGGGCGTTGTAGACGGTCTGCCCGTCGACCGGCTTGCCGTCGAGGCGGACGTTTTCCACGCAGCGCGGGCGCAGCATCTTCTTGACCTCGATCGTGCAGGATTTGAACAGCAGCATCACGCGCGAGAGCTTCAGACCGCCGGCGGTGCTGCCGGCGCAGCCGCCGACAAACATCAGCAGCACGAGCAGGAACTTGGAGTATTCCGGCCAGAGATTGAAGTCCGCGGTGGCAAAGCCGGTCGTAGAGATGATCGATGTGACCTGGAAGAACGAATAGCGCAGCGCATGGCCGACGCCGCCGTAGAGATTGCGGATGTCAAATGCGATCGTGATGACGGAAAAGGCGATCACACCGAGGAACCAGCGCAGCTCCTCGTTGCGCAGCGCGGTGCGGATGTTGCCGAGCAGGACGAGGTAATACAGGCTGAAGTTGACGCCGAAGAGTATCATGAACACGCCCACGACGATGTCGATATAGGCGCTGTTGTAGTAGCCGATGCTCAGCGCGCGCGTGGACAGGCCGCCGGTGCCGGCGGTGGCGAACGCGTGCAGCAGCGCATCGTAAAAGCTCATGCCGCCGGCGATGAGCAGAACCATCTCCACGAGCGTGAGCGCGATGTACAGCAGGTAGAGGATGGAGGCGGTCTTGCGGATGCGCGGCACGAGCTTGCCGACCGTCGGGCCGGGCACCTCGGCGCGCATGATGTGCATCGAGCGGTTGCCGCTCATGGGCAGCACGGCCAGCACGAACACGAGGATGCCCATGCCGCCGATCCAGTGCGTAAACAGCCGCCAGAACATGCCGCCGCGGGTCATGCTCTCCGGCGATGTGACGACGCTGGCGCCGGTCGTGGTCAGACCCGAGATCGTCTCAAACAGGGCGTCGATGTAGTTCGGGATGTCGCCCGTGAGCACGAACAGCAGCGCGCCGAACAGCGACATGGCGATCCACGACAGGCCGACGATCAGAAAACCGTCGCGCGCGGTCATGCCGCCGGATTTTGCGCGCACGCGCCACATGACCAGCCCGATGCCGCCGGTGACGGCGATCGTGATCAGAAACGGCGCCGGCGACTCGCCGTATGCCAAAGCCGCGACCATCGGCAGAAGCATCAGTGCCGCCTCGATGCACAGCACGCGGCCGATGACCTGCCCGATCATTCGAAAATTCATGGTGTTGTCCTCTTTATATCATGATGAACTGTTGCGTAATAAAATATTATACGCCGTTTCACCCGATTTGTGAAGTCCCGAACGCTCAGAACATCCCGAGGGATTTGAACAGAAAGACCCACAAAAACATCGTCAGCATGCTCACGGCCGAGGTCACGACGACGGTGTCGCCTGCAAGCTCGGCGTCGCCGCCCATCTGCTGCGCCATGGTGAAGGAGTTGACGGCGGTCGGCGAGGCGAACACACCCAGCAGCGACACGAACGCCGCATCCCGGAAGCCGAGCAGCGCGCCGAGCCCCAGAAACAGCCCCGGGAACACGATGAGCTTTGCCGCCACGACGGCCGTGAGCTCACGCGCATAGCGCCGCAGACCGGAGAACTGGAAAAACGCGCCGAGCAGAAACAGCTGCAGGGGCGATGCGATGCCGCTCACGCTCTGCACCGTCTTTTCCAGAACGTACGGCAGGCGGATCTTTGCCACCAGCGCCAGCACGCCGAGCACGGAGGCGATGACGAGCGGGTTTTTTGCGATCTGGCCGAGGATGTGCAGCGGCTTCGGCTTCTGGCCGCGAAATACCTCCAGCACAATGATGGACACCATGTTGAAGATCGGCACGATGATCGCGATCAGGATCGAGACCGTGCCGAGCTGATCCGCGCCGAGCAGTGCCGTCGCCACGGGGATGCCCATGATGACGTAGTTGCTGCGGAACATGCCCTGGATCATCACGCCGCGGCGCTCCGGAAGCTTTTCCGTGAGCAGCGTGTAGCCGAGCGCCAGCGCGAACGACAGCAGCACGCCGCCGACGGCGTAGGCGATCAGCAGCGGGTCGAACGAGCCGGACAGATCGGAGCAGTATACATTATAAAACAGCAGGCACGGCAGAAAGATGCGGAAGGCGATCTTGTTGATGTTCAAGATCTCCTCCCGGCGGATCCAGCCGAGACAGCGCGCGCCGTAGCCGAGCGCCATCACGAGGAACATCGGCAGGATCGCATGGACAGAAATGATGAGATTCTCCATTCGCATACCACCTTTGGGGAAAATTTAGAAAACCGGAGAAAACCGGCGAAAAAACGAGCATTTCATAGTTTACTCCCACCGTAGGCAAATTGCAAGGGTGCAGGTTGCTGCGCGGCATGAAATGTGATATAATTCTTCCGTTTGATTTTTTTCACGCGGGAGGTACTGCGTAATGACCATAGAAGAGGCGCGGGCGCTGATCCAGGGCGTCGAGTGGCGCGGATCTCGTCCGGGGCTGTCGCGGGTGCGCGAGCTGCTGCACCGCATCGGCGACCCGCAGGACACGCTGCAGTTTGTGCACATCGCGGGCACGAACGGCAAGGGCAGCACGGCGGCGATGCTCGCGGCCGTTTTGCAGGCGGCAGGCTATACGACGGGGCTGTTCACGTCCCCGTTTCTCGAGCAATTCGCCGAGCGCATGCAGGTCAACGGCCAGCCGATCCCGGACGCGGAGCTTGCTGCCGCGTGCGAGACGCTGCAGCCGTGCATTGCGGCCATGGACGACCAGCCGACGGAGTTTGAGCTCGTGACGGCGGCGGCCATGCTCTGGTTTCAGCGCCGCGGCTGCGACATCGTGGTGCTCGAGGTCGGGCTCGGCGGCCGGCTGGACGCGACGAATGTCATCGGCGCGCCGGCGTGCGCCGTCATCACGAACATTGGGCTGGATCACACGGAGATCCTTGGCGACACGCTCGCGCAGATCGCACGCGAGAAGGCGGGCATCCTCAAGCCCGGTACGCGCGCCGTCAGCTATCCGCAGGTGCCGGAGGTGCGCGATGTGCTGCGCGGGACGTGTGCCCGGCTGGGCATCCCGCTCACGGAGGCGGACGCGGACGCCATCGAGCCGCTGCGCGACAGCGTCGACGGGCAGACCTTTTCCTACCGCGGCGCGGTGTACGACCTGCCGCTGCTCGGCAGACACCAGCTGCGCAATGCGGCCGTCGCGCTCGAGACGGTGGCGGCGCTGCGCGCGCGCGGCTGGCGCATCCCGGATGCGGCCGTGCACGCGGGGCTTGCGCAGGTGCGCTGGCCGGCGCGGTTTGAGGTGCTGCGGCGCGCGCCGTGGTTCGTGCTCGACGGCGGGCACAACCCGCAGTGCGCGCAGACGGTGGCGGACAATCTTGCGCGCTATTTCCCCGGCCGGCGCATCACGCTGCTCGTGGGCGTGCTTGCGGACAAGGACTATCCCGATCTGATCGCGCAGCTCGACCCGTATGCCGCGGCCTACATCGCGGCCACGCCGCTCTCGCCGCGCGCGCTGCCGGCGGCGGAGCTTGGGGCGTATTTGCAGCGCTTTGGAAAACCGGTGACGGTCTGCCCCGACCCCGCGCAGGCGGCGGCGCTTGCGCTCGCGCAGGCGGGGGAGGACGATGTCATCTGCGCAGTCGGCTCGCTGTACATGGCGGGCGCGATCCGAACCTATCTGCGGAGGGAACACGATGAGAATTCTGGGCATTGATTACGGCGATGCGCGCATCGGGCTCGCGCTCTCGGACGCCTCGGCCACGCTCTGCGGCCGGGCGTGGACGCTCACGGAGTGGAATCTGGAGCGTGCGGTCGCGGCGATCGCGGACGTGGTGCGCACCGAGGGCGTGGAGCGCATCGTGCTCGGGCTGCCGAAGAATATGGACGGCACGGAAGGTCCGCGCGCGGAAAAGAGCCGCGCCGTCGCGCACCTGCTCACGGAGGCGACGGGGCTGGAGGTCGTGCTCTGGGACGAGCGGCGCAGCTCCATCGAGGCGCACGGCATCCTGCACGCCAACGGCCGCAAGGAGAAAAAGCACCGCCAGACGGTCGACGCTGTCGCGGCGAGCCTGATCCTCGAGGGCTATCTCGGCACGCTGCGCTGAGAAAACGCCGCAAAACATCTTGAAGAACAACAAGGGGCGGACGCCGCATGGCGTCCGCCCTCTCAGTTTATCCAAATAGCCTCGCAGAGTTTGCGCCCGCAGGCGCAAAGAAAGTCCGATCATTTTCTCCGGCGACATGTGCGGCGGAGAAAATACTTCTCGGCCTGCAAACGTGCGCGCCGTCCGCCTCCGGCGGACAGCGCGTGCGCTGCAGTCAGGCCGCAAATCCCTTTGTCAAAAAGTAATACTTTTTGACAGTCACAGGGGCGGACGCCATGCGGCGTCCGCCCCTTGTTCGTTTTCGTTACATTTCCTCGACGGCCAGCATGTCCGGCAGCGCGGTCAGGTCGCCGCGCAGGTCGCCCGGCTGCAGCGGAGTGCGGCTGTGGATGGGGATGAGTGCGCAGTAGTGGTGCGGCGCGTCGGGGGCGTCGCTGTCCGAGATGCGGCTGATCTCGAGATTGTCGATGCGGATGCTGCGCTCACGCAGCAGGGCGAGCACGGACTCCATGCACACGGCGTGCGCGTACTCAATGTAGAGCGTGAGATCGGTACTCTTGCTCGTGAGCCGGGTCTCCAGCCGCACGAGCACCACCTCGACCAGCAGCACGACGGCCGTGGCGAAGATGGCACACTCGACATAGCCCGCGCCGCAGACAAGGCCGATGATGGCCGCGGCCCAGAGTCCGGCGGCGGTGGTCAGGCCTTTGACGCGCTTGTCGCGCGTGACGATGATCGTGCCCGCGCCGACAAAGCCGATGCCGGAGATGACCTGCGCGCCGAGACGCGCGATGTCGTTATACAGGTGCTGGAAGAGCAGGTACTGGCTCGTGAGCGTCGTGATGGCGGAGCCGAGGCAGATGAGAATGTGCGTGCGGAAGCCCGCAGGCCGGCGCTTGACCTCGCGCTCTGCGCCGATCAGCCCGCCGCAGACGACGGCCAGCGTCAGGCGGGCGAGGATCGCCCAGAAGGTCATATCACGGATGGGATCAAAACAATGCAGCATGGTATCGCCTCTTTTCTCAGATCTCTTCGATGAGGATGACGCCCTCAAGCGCCGACAGCTCGGCCAGCAGCTCGGGGTGGTCGCGCCGCTCGGGCAGGATGGCGCTGAACTGGCACAGGAAACTCGCCAGCGGGCCCGTGCCGTTGCGGTTGACGGCAAAGTCGAAAATGCGGATGTTCTCGTCGTGCAGATGCGCGACGATCGCGCCGAGGTGCTCCATGCGCTCGATCTCGAGGCTGATGTTGATGTGGTGCGCCCGGCGGGTGAGCCGCTGCTCCAGCGGCGGCAGCAGGTACATGCAGGCCGTCATGTAGGCGATGCAGATGAACGCGCAGGAATAAAACCCCGCGCCGATGGCAAGGCCGAGACACGCGCTCGCCCAGAGTCCGGCGGCGGTGGTCAGGCCCTTGACCTGCTGGCGGGCGGTGATGATGATCGTGCCTGCGCCGAGAAAGCCGATGCCCTTTGCGGCCTCGGCGCCGAAGCGCGACACGTCCTGCGTCGCGCCGATGCTCTCGGCGAGCGCGCGCCACGGTCCGTGGAGCATCTGGTCGAGCTGCAGGCTCAGCAGCACGGTGAGCGTCGCGCCGAGCGCCGTGAGCATATAGGTGCGAAAGCCGGCGGGGCGGTTTTTGCGCTCGCGCTCAAGCCCGATCAGCCCGCCGCAGAGCACGGCGAGGAGGATGCGCAGCATCATCGTGACGATATTCAGTTCACGCAGGTAGGAGAGTACGGACGCCATGGATGCGGCTCCTTTCTGAGTTGGTTACAGGCCGCCGCTGCGCGGCTTGCCGGTGCTGCCGCGCACGATGAGCCGGCTGCGGTATTCCACGCGGTTGATCGGCTGATCCTCGCGGCTGTTGAGCCCGCCCTCGATGCGCTCAAGCAGCAGGTTGAAGGCGCTCTTGCCGTGGCTGAAGGTGTTGTTGTCCACGGTCGTGAGCTGGATGCGCTGATAGCCCGAGGTCGTGACGTTGTCAAACCCGCAGAGGCTGAAATCCTCCGGCACGCGGTAGCCCTCGCGCTGCAGCGCGTCGAGCACGCCGAAGGCCACCATGTCATTGATGGCGACGATGCCGGTGATCTTGTCGTTGCGCAGGCATTTGTAGGCCAGCTCCATTCCCGAGCGGTACTCGAGGTCGGGCGTGGTGATCTCCGCCTCGAGGGAGTTGACGTGCGAGCAGATGGTCACGCTGCCCTCCGGACACCAGAGGCGGTAGGCCTCCTGCAGCCCTTCGCCGCGGCGCATACGGGAGACGTGGTGCTCGTTGAGCGCCGTGGACAGGTAGGCGATGCGTTTGTGGCCGAGGTCGATGAGGTGCTTGGCCACGAGCTGCGCCGCGCCGAAGTTGTCCACGTCCACGGTGTCGATGCCGCAGTCCGTGACGCGGTCGCCGACGGCGACGATGGGCACGCGGCGGCTCAGCTCGCGCACCTTGGCCGTCTGCGTCGGCGTCATGGCGAAGATGATGCCGGCCACGCGCGAATAGTCGAGCGAGTCGAGCAGGTGGCTCTCCGTGCGGGGATTCCAGTAGGTGTTGTAGATCGCGGTGTGATACCCGGCGGCGTGCCCCGCGGCGTCGATGCCGGCGATCATCTTGGTGTGGTAGGGGTTGGCGACCGACGGCGAGAGGACGGCGATCTGTTTGCCGGAGCAGCGGGCGGACGGCGTGCGGTAGCCGATGCGCTCGGCCTCAGCCAGAACGCTCGCCACGCGCTGAGAGGAAAAACGCTCCAGCGATTTTCCGTTGAGGATCATGGAGACGCTCGCGGTGGAAACACCGGTCGCCTCCGCAATGTCGCGCAGGGTGGGTTTGCTGCTCATAGGCACCTCCAGTAGAGTACAGATGATGGCGCATGTGTTGAAAATTTAAGCATTTTTCAGCGAAAAAAGGGCGCTTCGCCTTTGCAGTTTCACCAATTTCTACGAGGAGTATATAGCGAAAACAGAAAAATAGCAAGCAAAATTTCTACCCATATTGACGGCATCGCACAAAAATGTTAACATTTTTTACAGAGAGCCGTTAAAATGACGGAGAAAAATTCAACGCTTTTTTAAGCAGAAAGGAACTACCTTGAAGAAAATTGTTGCGATGCTTCTCGCCCTGACCATGGTGCTTGCACTGTGCGCCTGTGGCGGCGGCGGCGATAAGGCCGGCGCGAACGATGATTACCACCTCACGCTCAAGCTCAGCCACGTCTTTGCGACGACCGAGCAGCTCACGATCGAGATGCAGCAGGTCGCCCAGCGCATCAAGGAGCGCACCAACGGCGCGATCGAGATCCAGTGCTACGACTCCAGCCAGCTCGCCGTCTATAAGGACAACATCGAGCAGGTCGTCAACGGCGCCGACTGGATCGCCTGCGAAGACCCCTCCTACCTCGCCGACTACGACATCGACTTTGAAGCACTCATCGGTCCCATGATGTACAACAGCATCGATGAGTACTCCTACGTCTGCCAGTCCGATCTGGTAAAGAATATGTGCCAGAAGCTCGAAGATAACTACGGCATCCACGTGCTCGCGCTCGACTTCAACGTCGGCATGCGCTGCATGCAGACCAACAAGGTCATCAAGACCCCCGCTGACCTCAAGGGCATGAAGATCCGCGTGCCGAACAGCTCCATGTACATCAACTGCCTCACCGCCATGGGCGCCACGCCCACCGGCATGCCGTTCGCTGAGACGATCTCCGCCGTGCAGCAGGGCGTCATCGACGGTCTGGAAGGCAACATGAACGCTTACTCCACCAACGGCAGCGCCGAGGTGTGCAAGAATATGTCCCTGACCAACCACCTCGTGGGCACCTGCGGCGCCTACATCAGCACCAAGGTCTGGAACAGCATCCCGGAAGAGTACCGCACCATCATCCAGGAAGAGTTCACCAAGGGCGCTAAGGAACTGACCGACTTCACCAACGCTTCCTTCGAGGAGACGAAGGCCAAGCTCGAGAAGGAGCAGGGCTGCTCGTTCAACGAGGTCGATGTCGATGCGTTCCGCGCCGCCGTGCAGCCGGAGTTTGAGCGCATGGTCAAGGAAGACGGCGTGACGCCCACCTTCTACGAGCAGGCGCAGGCCATCCTCGCCGAGTACCGCCAGGCCAACAAGTGAGCGCTGCGCGCTGACGGACGGCCGGAAGCCCCATACCGGCTTTTTATGCCGGGTGTCCCGCACACGCTGCCGGACACCCGGCATTGCTGAGCAAAGCCACAGAAAGCAGAGGGAAGCGAATTTGAAAAAAGTACTGAAAAATCTCGACGCGTATATCGCGGGCGCGATGATGATCGTGACGATCGTGCTTGTCGTCGTCAACGTGATCACGCGAAAACTGTTTAACTATATCATCATCTGGAGCGAGGAAGTTGCCACCTCCTGCTTCGTGTACTCGGTGTTCATCGGCGCGGCCTACGCCTACCGCAAGCACCAGCACGTCGGCGTTGACCTGCTCGTGGAGCGGCTGCCCGCCGGCGCGCGCAGAGCCGTGCACCTGATCACCAGCGCCCTGCTCGTGGTCATCAACGGCTACATCACGGTGCTCAGCGTGCAGTTTATCCAGTCGTCCTGGATCAAGCGCATGCCGATCACGAAGCTGCCGTCCAGCGTGGTCAACACGGCGCTGGTCATCGGCTTCGGCCTGATGACGATCTACTCGCTCGTCATTTTCATCAAAGACCTCAAGAGCGGCAACAAACTTGACGGGGAGGTGGACGCATGAGCACGTTCCTTTCGATCCTGCCGATCATCATCGCGCTCGTGCTGTATTTCACGGGCATCCCCATCGCCTACGCGCTCTTTGCCGCGGCACTGACCTATTTCGGCTTCATTGACACGACGACCGTGCCGTACCTGCTGATGCAGAAATTCATCACGTCCACGCAGTCGTTCCCGTTCCTTGCGATCCCGTTTTTCATCATGTGCGGCTCGATCATGAACTACGGCGGCATCAGCGCGCGGCTCATGGACTTTGCCGACGCGCTCACCGGTCACCTGCCCGGCGGCCTTGCGCAGATCAACGTCCTGCTGAGCATGCTCATGGGCGGCTGCTCCGGCTCGGCCAACGCCGACGCCGCCATGGAGTGCAAGCTGCTCGTGCCCGAGATGGAAAAGCGCGGCTACAGCAAGGGCTTTTCCGCCGCGATCACGGCGGCGTCCTCGTGCGTCACGCCCATCATCCCGCCTGGAATCAACCTCATCGTCTACGGCCTGATCGCCGGCGCATCCGTCGGTCAGCTCTTTGCTGCCGGCTACATCCCCGGCCTGCTTATGGCTGTGACGCTGATGATCGCCGTGGCGATCATCTCCAAAAAGCGCGGCTACGCGCCGTCCCGCCCCCGCCGTGCGACGCTCGGCGAGATCGGCCGGCAGGCGCTCAAGTCCTTCTGGGCGCTGTTTTTCCCACTGGGCATCATCATGGGCATGCGCTTCGGCATCTTCACGCCGACGGAAGCCGGCGGTGTGGGCGTGCTCTACTGCCTGATCGTGGGCAAGTTCGTCTACAAGGGTCTGCGCAAGGAGCACTTCATCCCCATCCTGCGCGAGACCATCTCCGGCACCGCCACCGTCATGCTCATCATCGTGTCGGCGACCGTGTTCGGCTACTACCTCAACTGGGAGAACATCCCGACCATGCTGCTCAACGCCGTGACGAGCTTTGCCAGCAACAAGTTCCTCGTGCTGCTGGTCATGAACATCGTGCTGCTCATCGTCGGCATGTTCCTCGAGGGCGGCGCGGCGCTCATCATCCTCGCTCCGCTCATGGTGCCGATCGTGAAGGCCGCCGGGATCGATCTGGTGCACTTCGGCATCGTCTGCAACGTCAACATCATGATCGGCGGTCTGACCCCGCCGTTCGGCTCGATGATGTTCACCTGCGTGTCCATCACGGGCTGCAAGATGCAGGAATTTATCAAAGAGTGCGTGCCGTTTATCATCGCGCTGCTCATTGCGCTGCTGCTGCTGACGTACATTCCGGGCATCACGATGCTGATACCGAATCTCATTTATTAAGGGAGACAATTGCATGAAAGTTATGGCACACCGCGGCTACAGCGGTGCTTATCCGGAAAACACGATGCTCTCGTTCCGCGAGGCGGTCAAGGTTGGCTGCGACGCGATCGAGATGGACGTGCATGAGACGCGCGACGGCCGCCTCGTCGTCATCCACGACGAGCGCCTGGAGCGCACGACCGACGGCACCGGCCGCATCTGCGAGCATACGTTTGACGAGCTGCGGCAGGTCAACGCCGCCGCGCGCTTCGCGGGCAAATACGCCCCCGAGCGCATCCCGTCGTTCGACGAATACTGTGAGTGGGCGTCCGGCGAAACCGTCGGGCACAACATCGAGATCAAGACCGACAAGATCTACTATCACGACATCGAGCGCAAGATCTGGGCCACCATCGAGCGCTACGGTCTGGAGCACAAGGTCATGTTCTCGTCGTTCAACCACTTCTCGCTGCGCCGCATCCTCGAGATCAGCGGCAACGCGGTCGAAGTCGGCGCGCTCGTGCTCGAGGACAGCATCGGCGGCTTCCCCGGCTACTACTGCGAGCAGGCGGGCTTCGCCTGCTACCACCCGCCGATTGAGCTGCTCACGGATGAGAACGTGCGCGACTGCAAGGAGCACGGCGTGAAGATGAACGTCTGGACCGTCAACGACATGGCGGGTCTGGAGCAGCTCCACCGCTGGGGCTGCGAGGGCATCATCACGAACTATCCCGGCGTGGCGAGCGGCTGGCTGCGCGCGCAGGGCGAGTGAGCCGGACACAGCGAAACAGACACAAACAGAGACGACGCCCCCGAGAGCCTTTGGCTTTCGGGGGCGATTTCTGTGTCAAAAGGAATGCTTTCTGACAGCAAAAAACTCCCTCCGGATTTCCGGAGGGAGTTTCGCGTTTGCAGAGATGGGATCAGATCTTCATGCAGACGTCCCAGGCACGCCAGATGACGGTGCGCAGGTTGCCGATGGCAACGCAGTCGCCCACGCGGAAGACCTGCTTGTTGTCCTTGCCGCCGACCGGAGTCGGGACAAAGCCGATGCCGTTGACGACGTCGTCGCACTCGACGAAGAAGGTCTCGCCGGTCTTGACGTTCTTGACGGTGACGCCGTTGTCCTTGATCTCGGTCACGGTGGACTCGAGGTAGGTCGGGACCTTGTGGTACTCCATCGCGTCACGCAGGAAGGAGGTGTTGGCAAGGCAGGTGGCCTGTGCCGCGATCAGGTCGTTCGCGTACTCGACGATGATGGGGTGCTTGCCCTGCAGCACGAGGTCGTAAGCCGCCTCGCAGGAGGACTGGCCGCCGCCGATGAACAGGACCTTGTCGCCGACTTCCTTCTTGTCCTTGAGAAGCTCGGTGAACGTGAGGGTCTTCTCGAAGCCCGGGATGGAGGGCATGGTGCGCGGGATGGAGCCGCTGGCGACGATGATGTCATCGAAGCCGCCGAGCGTGTTGACGTCGGTCACTTCGGTGTTGAAGCGGACGTCGATGCCTTCCTTGGCGATCTCGTTGAGGTACCAGCGGATGAGCTCCTTATCGTTCTCCTTGAAGCTCATCGCGGAAGCGGTGAGGAACAGACCGCCGAGCTCGTTGGTCTTCTCGAAGATGACGGGGGTGTGGCCGCGCTGCTTGAGCACGAGCGCGCACTCCATGCCGCCGATGCCGCCGCCGATGATGGCGACCTTCTTCGGGTTGCGGGTCGGGACGATCTTGTACTTGTTGTGCTGCATGGTGGTCGGGTTCAGCGCGCAGCGAGCCAGGTGCAGGGAGTCATCCATGCTCTGGAGGTTCGCGGTGCCCTTGAACTTGGCCATGTTGAAGCAGCCGTTGTGGCAGCGGATGCAGGGCTTGATCTCGTCCTCGTGGCCGCTGAGGATCTTGTGGATCCACTCGTGGTCAACGAGGTTCTGGCGCGCGATGGCGACAGCGTCGAGACGGCCGGCGGCGATCTCTTCGGCAGCCTTCACGGGGTCCATACGGCCGGCGCAGACGACCGGGCAGTTGGTGAACTTCTTGATGTGCTCGACGTACTCGAGGTTGCAGTTGTCGGGCATGTACTGAGGCGGATGTGCCCAGTACCACGCATCGTAGGTGCCGTTGTCGCAGTTGAACATGTCGTAGCCGGCTTCCTCGAGGTACTTGACAGCCTTCTCGGACTCGGCCATGTCGCGGCCGAACTCCTCAAAGTCGGTCTCGTACGGCATTGCACCCTTGCCCCAGGCCTTGGTCTTGGAGACGACGGAGTAACGCAGGGACACCGGGAAGTCGGCGCCGGCCTGACGCTTGATCTCCTGCACGATCTCGACCGGGAAGCGGAAACGGTTCTCGAACGAGCCGCCGTACTGGTCGGTGCGGTGGTTCCAGTTGGCCATGGTGAACTGGTCAAGCAGGTAGCCCTCGTGGACAGCGTGGATCTCGACACCGTCGACGCCGGCAGCGCGCAGCTTCTTGGCGGTCTTGCCGAAGGCGTGCACCATGTCCTGGATCTCCTTGACGGTCAGCGGGCGGGACATGACGTCTTCCTTCCAGCGGTTCGGGACCTCGGAAGCGGAGGCGCAGATGTACTGCACGTCGACGATGGGGCTGACGATCTTGTTGAGGAAGTTGTTCTTGGCCAGCATCGTCATCCAGCCGTTGATCGCCATGGAGCGGCCCATGCCGGCGGCGAGCTGGATGAAGAGCTTTGCACCGGTCTTGTGGAACTCGACCATGTACTCCTTGAGCTGCTTGAACATCTGGTCGTTCTGGTACAGCCACTTACGGCCGGGGATACCCAGCGGATCGCGGATGCACTGCATGCCGGGCAGGATCAGACCCACGCCGTCCTGTGCGCGGTTGAGCAGGAAGTAAGCTGCTTCCTTGTCGAAGTGGTTCGGCTCCATCCAGCCGAACAGGGACGTGCCGCCCATGGAGCACTGGACAATGCGGTTTTTCATCTCGACATTGCCGATCTTCCAGGGGGTGAACAATGCGTTGTACTTTTCGTTCATTGAATACGCTCCTTCTATTTTTTAGGTCTCCACAGACCCGGGTTCACGTTCTTCCGGGACATGGATCTCCCGGATGGTAAAGTCCTTGCCGGACAGCACCGTTTTGTTGAAGCTGTTGCAGTTCGGACAATAACCGTTGCACTCGATGACATTGAAGATCTCGTCGCAATCCTCGCACTCGGCCATGCCGGGCACGATGTTGACGATGAGCTTCGTGTTTTCCAGCGGCGTGCCCTTCACGACGGGGGGATAGAGCTCCTCCACGTACTCCGGAATGACGAGCGAGAGCTCGCCGCAGTCGGCCACGATCTCGGAGATCTCATCGATCTGATTGGCGGCCGCGTAGTCGGTGACGGTTTTGACCATGGCACGCACCACACCGATCTCATGCATGGCGCTGCTCCTTATCTGCCGCGCGTCTTGCGCACGAGGCGGCCGATGGCGGCGGGGGTGTTGCCGGCCACGGTCAGCAGGGTGCGGAAGTATTCACGGCCGTGCGTGTCGTTGACCTTCTCGAGGCGGATGGCGTCGAACTTGCACTTGGTGGTGCAGATGCCGCAGCCGATGCACTGGTCCTCGTTGAGGACGACCGCGCCGCAGCCGAGGCAGCGCTCGGTCTCCTTCTTCATCTGCTCCTCGGTGAACACACCGCGCAGATCGTGGAAGGTCTTCTTCGCCTCTTCGGCGGAGCCGTCGTGCGCGTGCTGGCGCGGGGTGTTGTCAAAGCTCTCGATCGGCACGGCCACGGTCGCGGGATCGAGCGACTTGTAGTCGCGGTGGTCACGGCCGATGAGCTGGCTCTGGCCGGGGTGCACGAAGCGGTGGATGGACACGGCAGCCTCTTTGCCGGCGGCGATGGCGTCGATGGCAAACTTCGGACCGGTCACAAGATCGCCGCCCGCGAACACGTCGGGCTCGGCGGTCTGATACGTTGCGGGGTCAACAAGCACGGTGCCGCGCTTGCCGAGCTGGAGCTTCGAGCCGGCGTCGATGCTGCACAGGTCGATCTGCTGGCCGATGGCCGAGATGACGGCGGAGACTGCAAGCGTCTCGAACTCGCCCGTGCCGACGGGCTTGCGGCGGCCCTTCTCGTCGGGCTCGCCGAGGGTCATGGTCTCGACCTTGATGGCCGTGGCCTTGCCCTTTTCGCCCAGGATCTCGACCGGGGCGCACAGGAAGCGGAACTTGACGCCCTCGGCCTCGGCCTCGGCGACTTCTTCGTCCGCTGCGGGCATCTCCTCGCGGCCGCGGCGGTAGAGCAGCGTCACGTCCGCACCGCGGCGCACGGCGGCGCGCGCGACGTCGATGGCGACATTGCCGCCGCCGATGACGGCGACCTGCTTGCCGATGGTCGGGCGCTTGCCGAGGTTCACGGCGCGCAGGAACTCGACGCCGGTGAACACACCCTTCAGATCGTCGCCCGGGCAGCCGGCCGGCGTGCCCTTGGAGGCGCCGACGGCGAGGTAGATCGCCTTGTAGCCGTCCGCGCGCAGCGCGTCGAGCGTCATGTTCTTGCCGACCTCAACGCCGAAGCGGAACTCCACGCCGAGCTCCTTGAGCACGTCGATCTCCGCGTTGACAACGTTCTTCTCGAGGCGGAAGCTCGGGATGCCGAGCGTGAGCATACCGCCGGGCACGGACTCCTTCTCGAACACGGTCACGGGGTAGCCCTTGACGGCGAGGTAGTACGCGCAGCTCAGACCGGCAGGGCCGGCGCCGATGACGGCGATCTTCTCCGGGTATGGACGGCCGATCTGGTTGAGCATCTTCGGCACGAAGCGGGTGCCGGCCTCGAGATCCTTCTCGGCGATGAACTTCTTGATGTCGTCGATGGCGATCGGATCGTCGATGCTGCCGCGGGTGCAGGCGTCCTCACAACGCTTGTTGCAGATGCGGCCGCAGACGGCCGGGAACGGGTTTTCTTTCTTGATGAGCTCCAGCGCCTCGGTGTAGCGGCCGAGGGACGCGAGCTTGATGTAGCCCTGAACCGGGATATGCGCCGGGCACTCGGCCTTGCAGGGGGCGGTGCCGCTGGGCATGACGTCGGAGCGGTTCGTGCGGTACTCGGGGTTGTAGCTCGAACGGTGGAACGGCACGCTGGCGTCGGTATCGTAGGTGTCGGAGATGTGCGGATCGGTCGCGCAGCGCTTCTGGCCGAGCTTGAGCGCGTTGGTCTGGCAGTTTTCAACGCACTGACCGCAGGCGACGCACTTTTCCTTATCCACGCGGGCGATGTAGTTCGAGCGGATGGCGCGCGGCGTGCGGAACAGCTCCGCGATGCGCAGCGCGAAGCACGAGCAGCCGCAGCAGTTGCAGATGGCGTTCGTGTCCTCGAAGCCGGGGGTCTGGTTGATCTCGTGCACGAGACCGTTGTCCTCGGCGCGCTGGAGGATCTCATACGCCTCTTCCTTGCTCACGAGGCGGTGATAACCCTGCTCGGAGAAGCAGCGGGCGTTGTCGTTTAGGTACATGCACATATCCTCTTCGAGGTGGCCGCAGCCCTCGCCCATGAGACGGCGGGCACGGCGGCAGGAGCACGGACCGACGCTGATGGCGGTCGCGTTCTCGATGAGGGTGCGCACCTCGTCATAGGAGGCGGCGTGCGAGTCGTTCTCGATGGCGCTCATGACGGGCATGACGCGCATGAAGAACATGCCGGTCTTGCCGGAGTCGAGCATCGGCGCGAGCATTTCCGGACGGCGGCGGGTGTATGCCTCAAAGCTCTCGCCGAGCACGGGATACTTGTCGCACTGCTCACGGTTGGCAAGGATGCCCTCCATGATGCCCGGGACCCAGATCGGGTAGAAGTAGCAGCGCTTGCCGTCCACATAGCGGTAGCGGACTGCGCCGGTCTTGCACAGCTTGTCGAGCTGCTCCTGCGTGAATTCCACGCTCTTTCTTGCACGCTTGGCCACTTCCTCAACCGTGCGGTTGGTCTCCAGGCGCACGTGCATCATGATCGCACACATGTCATCGTCGATGATCGGCTCGAGGATCTTATACTCGGGATCGTCATACGTGATGCCCATGTACGTCATGCTCTCAAGGCTGATCTTCGTGGCCAGCTTGAGAATATTCGGTCTTTTTGCCATGCCGTTTCCTCCTTCAATGTAGGGTGGTATTTAAAAGGTGTTCCCTGTCCCCTTATTGCTTGGGCGGCGCCGCGAATGCGCGCGTGAACTGCTCGCACAGCGCGTCGATGCGCGCGTGCCCGTCCAGCTCGTGCACGCTCGGCACGCCGACGGACATCCGCTGGATGACGCCGAGGATCGAATCGTACGTATTATAATAGAGTGTTTTCACATCGGCCTCGGGATCGACCGTCCCGTCGGCGAGCCCGCGGCGGATGGCCGCAGCGATCGGCCCGGGGGCGACCTCAAAGCGCTCCGGCGGGCGGTTGATGACCGCATGCTGCCGGCCGGCGTTGCACAGCGCGACCTCCGCATCCAGCGAGAAGCGGATGCCCGCGGGGTCGGTGAAGATCAGCTCCGCATAGCTGCGCAGCAGCACGCGGATCTCCTCGATGCCGGTCATGCCCCTGCGCCGCTGCTTTGCCAGCGACTGCGCGGCCAGTTCCTTGGCCCTGTCCCAGTAGAGGTAGGCCGCCGCGATGACGAGCTCATCCTTGCCCGCAAAGTACCGGTAGACCGAGCGCTCGGTCAGGCCGGCATGCTGCGCGATGTCGCGGATGGTCGTCTTTTCAATGCCGTTTTCAACAAAACACGCCAGCGCCGTCTGCGTTACGAGTGCGATATTCTGTTCCCGCACCTCTTGCATCGACATGGGCGTGCCTCCTGTCTGCTATGTTTGTCAGATTGACTGACATTGTTATTATACCTGCTTTTTTTCGGTATTTCAACTGAAAGTTGCTCGATTTTTAACGAGTTTGTCATACAAAAAACACCGGTATGGTCAAAAAACCACACCGGTGTACAGCTTGTTAACAACCTCGTAGAGTTTCGCCGCCGCAGCGGCGAAAGAAAGTCCAATTATTTTCTCCGGCGACATGTGCGGCGGAGAAAATGATTCTTGTCAAAAACAATGCCGGGGTATTGGGCGCATCGCGCGTGTCACACGGGGTAATCGCCGGAGAGCTTCTCGTCGGCGTTCGTGCCGGTGTCTCTGTTGCGGAAGAAGGCAAAATACGCCACCACGCACAGCGCCACGAGCGCGTAGGCAAAGACGATGACGGCGGTGTTGCCGGCCGCAATCTCGCTCTGCAGGCCGCCGATCTCGACGATGAGGATGAGCGCCGGCGTCACGAAGCGGATCATGACGGCGTAGACCTTCTTGAGCCAGCCGGACATGGGCGTGCCTCCGGCCTCGATCTCGGCCACGGCGCGCTTGGGCGTGATGAACCAGCCGACAACGATGCAGGAAAACAGCGCGCATACGGGCATGAGCACGGTGTTGGTCACTTCATCGAAGAACGTCAGCCAGTCGAGCCCGAACAGCGCGGGGCTGGATTCCTCGAGGATGGCGACGTGGCCGAGCGAGATGCCGATCGGGATCGACACGAGAAAGCAGACGCCCGCGACGATGAGCGCGGCGCGCTTGCGGTGGGCGTGGAATTTCTGGATGACGAACTGCGTCACGACCTCGATCAGCGACACGACGGACGTGATGGCGGCGATATCGACCATGACGAAAAAGGCGAACGACACGACCTGACCCACGCCGCCCATGGACTCGAACACCTGCGGCAGGATGATGAACATGAGCGCGACGCCCTTGCTGCTGCCGAGCAGCGCGGGGTCAAAGTGCGCCACCGACGGGAAGATCGCCAGACCCGCGATGAGCGCCACGAGCGTGTCGAAGATGCAGATCATGGCGGTGGAGCGCACGAGGTTGACCTCCTTGCCGGTGTACGAGCCGTAGGTGATCATGATGCCCATGCCGAGCGACAGGGAGTAAAACGCCTGACCCATGGCCACGAGCACGGACTTGAACGTGATGCCGGAGAAATCGGGCTTGAGGTAGAAGCTCAGACCCTCACGCACGCCGCTGCCGAGCGTCAGCGCGTAGACGGCGATGGCGACGAGGATCAGAAACAGCACCGGCATGAGCACCTTGGACGCCTTCTCGATGCCGTCCTTGACGCCGCCCATGATGATTACCATGCTCAGCACGAGGAAGATCGCGGTGTAGAGGATGACCTCGCCCGTGTTGACGGAGAACGTGCCGACGATGCCGGCGTTGCCGCTGAAGGAGTTGAGCGCGTACTTCGTCGTCCAGCCGCCGAGCACGGAGTAGTAGCAGATGATGAACGCGGGGATCACGATCGCCACGAGTCCGCACCAGCCGAGGTTCTTGTGGATCATCTTGTAGGCGGTCATGGGGTTTGCCTGCGCGCGGCGGCCGAGATAGATCTCGCTGAGCATCGTCACGAAGCCGATGAGCAGCACGCACGCGACGTAGATGAGCACGAAGGCCGCGCCGCCGTTTTGCGATGTCTTGTACGGGAAGCCCCAGAGGTTTCCGAGGCCCACGGCACTGCCGGCGGCGGCGAGGATGAAGCCGATGCCGCTGGCGAATCCAACTTTTTTCTTTTCCATAACAGATTTCCTTTCTGTCCGTTTTTCTATACAACAAAAAATCGGCCCCGACCAAAACGGTCGGGGCCGACTCCTGGTATACCAAGTCGTGCTTATCCCGCGAATACCGGTTTGGTTCGTTCTGCTGGTGGCGTAATGCCCAGAATGCTGAGTATAGCAAAAATCGACACTGCAAGTACAGTGTCGATGGTAAGCAGAAGGATGCTGTTGTTGTCGGTATTCGCCGCAGAGCGTGCCGAGCCAACCGCGCACTTGGTCGCGGCATTGCAGGGACGCGCAAAGAACGTGTGACGCATGGCTTGCAGCTCCTCTCGGAAGAAATTTGACGCCATTGTACGCGCCGGGACGACCGTTGTCAACGCTGCGGACGATTCATAATTTTCATAACGTTGTTTCAAATTTTTGAATCATCCGCAGCGTGCTTCGCACTCTGTCAGGCGCCTGCCTCGAGCTTGTGCAGCGCCTTGCGAAACTGCGTCGCAAACAGGATGGCGGTGCACGTGACGGCGATCACGTCCGCGACGGGCTCGGCCAGATACACGGCGGTCGTCTGATCGGACAGCAGCGCCGGCAGCAGATAGATCAGCGGCAGCAGCAGCACGAATTTGCGCAGCACGGCCACGATGATCGAGCACAGCGCACTGCCGATGGACACGAACGTCATCTGGCAGGCGATCTGGATGCCGAACAAAAACAGCCCCGCGCAATAGATGCGCAGCACGCGCGTCGTAAAGGCGATGAGCGCCGCGTCCGGCGTGAAGATGCGCGCAAACAGGCCGGGGGCGAGCTCGATGAACGCCCAGAGCGACACGGAATAGATCAGGCACACCTTGAGCAGCAGGCGAAACGTCTCGCGCACGCGCGCGGTGTTTTTCGCGCCGAAGTTGTAGCTCGTGATCGGCTGCGCGCCCTGTCCGATGCCCTGCAGCGGCAGCATGGCAAACTGCATCACGCTCGTGAGGATCGTCATCGCGCCGACGGCGATGTCGCCGCCGTATTTGAGCAGGGAGGCGTTGAAGCACACGGAGATGACGCTCTCGCTCGCCTGCATCGTGAACGTCGCCAGACCGAGCGCCACGCACGGCAGGATGAGCTTAGGCGAGACGAAGAGGTTCCGGCGCCGGAGGTGCAAAAACGCCTTCTTCCCGCACAGGAACGACAGCACCCACGCGCACGAGAGCCCCTGCGAGAGCACGGTCGCCAGCGCCGCGCCGCGCACACCCATGCCCAGCACGAAGATGAAGACCGGGTCGATGATGATGTTCGCCGCCGCGCCGATGAGCACCGTGTACATGCCTACCTTGGCAAAGCCCTGCGCCGTGATGAAGGCATTCATGCCGAGCGTGAGCTCGACAAAGAGCGTGCCGAACGCATAAATATGCAGGTAGTCGGCGGCGTAGCCGATGGTGTTCTCACTTGCGCCGAAGGCCAGCAGCGCGTCGCGCCCCCAGAGCAGCAGCGCCGCCGTGAGCACGACGGAGATGCCGATCTGCATCGTGAAGCAGCCGCCGAGCGTCTTTTCGGCGCTGTCCATATCGTCGCGCCCCATGTAGATCGACGCGCGCGGCGCACCGCCGGAGGCCGTGAAGCACGCGAAGGCCGACACGATCAGGATGATCGGCAGGCACACGCCCACGCCGGTCAGCGCGGCGCTGCCGACCTCGGGAATGTGGCCGATGTAGATGCGGTCGACGATGTTGTAGAGCATATTGACCAGCTGCGCGATCACCGTCGGGATCGCGAGCCGGCGCAGAAGCTGTCCGACCGGCTCCGTGCCGAGAAATGTTTTGTCCTGCTGCATTCAGAGCGCCTCCCCATGTGCGATGTGGTCCAGATTTTGTGCGAACGCCGTCAGGCAGCGCTGGAACGTCTCGAGCGCGTCGGGCGCGACGCCCGCGGACATCTGCGCGATGAACTGTTCCTGCAGAGCCTGCCCGCGCGCGATGATGGGCGCGGCCTTGTCCGTGCACACGAGGCGGCAGCGCCGCCGGTCGCCGGGGTCGCGTGCGCGCAGCAGATATCCCTCGCGCACGAGCTTGTCGACGTGAAACGACACGATGCCCGGCTTGAGCCGGCGGTATGTGCAGATATCGCGCGCGGTGTCCAGCCCCGGATTGTTGGCCAGAAACAGCAGAATGTCCACGGCGTTGGGTGCCATGTCCAGCTCCGCGCTCAGCGGCTGCATGACGACGGTGTAGGCGTCGAGGATGCGGCGCGTGTACGTATAGACCTGCGATGCGGTAAGCACGGCGGTCACCTCCTGAAAATAGTTCAATTTTGAACGATTTTGTATTATACCAGCTTCCGCCCGGAAAGCAAGCGGAAATTTGTGAACAATTCTATTGACAAGAAAAGCAGCGCGTGTATAATTGTATACAATAATACAAAGCAACGGAAAGGAGTCCCACTGCTATGCTTGAAATATCCGGAAAGACGAATTTGCTGGAGCAGAATGCGTATAAATATTCGCTTCAGGATGTAGCGGAACCCAACCTCCATCGCGACATTTACACCCAGGGCATGGTGCCGAAGGTGCCGTTCAACCACCGGCGCGTGCCGATGAATATGCCCGAGGAGATCTGGATCACGGACACGTCCCTGCGCGACGGGCAGCAGTCCGTGGAGCCGTACACGGTCGACCAGATCGTCAATATCTATAAGTATCTCTCCCGGCTCGGCGGGCCGTACGGCATCATCCGGCAGACGGAGTTTTTCATCTACAGCAAGAAAGACCGCGAGGCACTCGAAAAGTGCATGGAGCTGGGGCTGAAGTTCCCGGAGATCACGACGTGGATCCGCGCGACGAAGGAGGATTTCCGCCTCGTGCGCGACCTCGGCATCCGCGAGACGGGCATCCTCGTCAGCTGCAGCGACTACCACATCTTCAAGAAGATGAAGATGACGCGCCGTCAGGCCATGGACTATTATCTTGCGACCGTGGCGGATGCGTTCGCGGCGGGCGTCGTGCCGCGCTGCCACCTGGAGGATATCACGCGCGCCGATTTTTACGGCTTTGTCGTGCCGTTTGTCAACGAGCTGCAAAAGCTCTCGCGGCAGGCGGGCATCCCGGTCAAGATCCGCGCGTGCGACACCATGGGCTACGGCATTCCCTACACGGAGGCGGCGCTGCCGCGCAGCGTGGCTGGCATCATCTACGGCCTGCAGCAGTATTCCGACGTGCCGAGCGAGTGCCTTGAGTGGCACGGGCACAACGACTTTTACAAGGCGGTCGTCAACGCCTCGACCGCGTGGCTCTACGGTGCGTGCGCGGTCAACTGCTCCCTGCTCGGCATTGGCGAGCGCACGGGCAATATCCCGCTCGAGGCGATGGTGTTCGAGTACGCGTCGCTGCGCGGCTCGCTCGACGGCATGGACCCGACCGTCATCACCGAGATCGCGGACTATTTCCAGCACGAGATCGGCTATAACATCCCGCCGATGACGCCGTTCGTCGGGCGCGACTTCAACGCCACGCGCGCCGGCATCCACGCCGACGGGCTGCTCAAGGACGCGGAGATCTACACGATCTTCGACACCGAAAAGCTGCTCAACCGCCCGGCGTCCGTGCAGGTCGGCAAGACCTCCGGCCTCGCGGGTATCGCCTACTGGATCAACCAGAACTACCGCCTGACCGGCGACGCGCAGATCGACAAGCGCGACCCGCTCGTGCTCGCGCTCAAGGGCTGGGTGGACGCGGAATACGAGGACGGCCGCCAGACCGTCATCTCGGCCAAGGAGCTCAACGCCAAGATCGCGGAGCTGGCGCCCGGCCGCTTCGCGCAGGTCTGACAGGAGGTGCAGCATGAAAGATTTCCGTACCGTTACGCTGGCCGATCAGGTGTTTGAGCGGCTGGAATCCGACATCATACAGGGCGTTTACCCGCGCGGCGAGGTGCTCACGGAGCTGCGGCTCGTCGAGCAGCTCAACGTCAGCCGCACGCCCATCCGCGAGGCGCTGCGCCGGCTCGAGCAGGAGCACCTCATCGCCGACACCGGCAAGGGCACGGTCGTGCTCGGCATCACGGCGGAGGATCTGGTGGACATCATGGACATCCGCTGCAAGATCGAGGGGCTCGCGTCGTACTACGCGGCGAAAAACGCTTCGCCCGACGGCCTTGCGCGCCTGCAGCACATTCTGGACCTGCAGGAGTTTTACTTTGAAAAGCGCGACGCCGAGCACCTGCGCGAGATGGACGACCAGTTTCACGACATCATCTGCGACATGAGCGGCCACGCCGTCATCAGCGACACGCTCGTGCCGCTGCACCGCAAGACCCGCCGCTACCGCAAGGCGTCCATTGCCGACGCCAAGCGCACGGCACAGGTGGTCAAAGAGCACCGCGCCATTTATGAGGCCATCGCCGCGGGCGATGCCGATGCGGCCGCCGCGCTCACGACCGAACACACGATCCACGCAAAGAAAAGTATGATCGAAAGGATGGATCTCCATGGGTGAGACACTGGCTCAAAAAATCATCCGCGCACATCTGCTGCACGGCGACATGACTCCCGGCAGCGAGATTGCCCTGCGCATTGACCAGACGCTCACGCAGGACGCGACCGGCACGATGGCCTATCTCGAGTTCGAGACGATGGGCATCCCGCGCGTCAAGACCGAGCTGAGCGTGGCCTACGTCGACCACAACACGCTGCAGTCCGGCTTTGAAAACGCGGACGACCACCGCTATCTGCAAACCGTGGCCGCAAAGCATGGCGTCTGGTTCTCGCGCCCCGGCAACGGCATCTGCCATCAGGTGCACCTTGAGCGCTTCGGCAAGCCGGGCAAGACGCTCATCGGCTCGGACAGCCACACGCCCACCGGCGGCGGCATCGGTATGCTGGCCTTCGGCGCGGGCGGCATGGACGTCGCGGTCGCCATGGGCGGCGGCGCGTACTACATCACCATGCCGAAAATGTTCAAGGTCAACCTCATCGGTACGCTGCGCCCGTTCGTCACTGCCAAGGACATCAGCCTCGAGCTGCTGCGCATCCTGTCGGTCAAGGGCGGCGTCGGCGCGATCATCGAGTGGGGCGGCCCCGGCATCGCGGCGCTGTCCGTGCCCGAGCGCGCGACGATCACGAACATGGGCACAGAGCTCGGCGCAACGACGTCGATCTTCCCGTCAGACGCCGTGACGCGCGCATTTCTCGCGGCCGAGGGGCGCGCGGCGGACTTCACCCCGCTGCAGAGCGACCCGGATGCGCACTATGACCGCGTCATCGACATCGACCTCGACAAGCTCCAGCCCATGATCGCCTGCCCGCACAGCCCGGACAATGTCGTGCCCGTTGCATCGCTCGCCGGAACGAAGGTCGATCAGGTCTGCATCGGCTCGTGCACGAATTCGTCCCTGTTCGATATGCTCAAGGTCGCGGCGCTGCTGCGCGGCAAGACCGTCGCCCCGGGCGTGAGCCTGTCCATCTCGCCGGGATCGAAGCAGGTGCTGACCATGCTCGCCGACTGCGGCGCGCTCACGGACATCCTCGCCAGCGGCGCGCGCCTGCTCGAGTGTGCCTGCGGCCCGTGCATCGGCATGGGCTTCTCGCCGAATTCCGGCGGCGTGAGCCTGCGCACGTTCAACCGCAACTTCCTCGGCCGCAGCGGCACGAAGGACGCGCAGGTCTACCTCGTCTCTCCGGAGACGGCGGTCGCCGCTGCGCTCACAGGGTGCATCACCGACCCGCAGACCCTCGGGGAGATGCCCGCCGTCACGCTGCCGGACAGCTTCCGCATCGACGACCGCGCCGTGCTGCCGCCCGTCCCGGCGGCGGAGGCGGACACGGTGGAGGTCCTGCGCGGGCCGAACATCCGCCCCTTCCCGCGCAGCAAGCCCTTTGCCGACTCGCTTGCGGCGGAGCTCGTGCTCAAGGTGGGCGACAACATCACGACCGACCACATCATGCCCGCGGGCTCGAAGATCCTGCCCTACCGCTCGAACATCCCGAAGCTGTCGGAATTCTGCTTCACGGTCTGCGATCCGACCTTCCCGGCGCGCGCCAAGGCCGCCGGGGACGGCATCATCGTCGGCGGCAGCAACTACGGGCAGGGCTCGTCGCGCGAGCACGCGGCGCTCGTGCCGATGTATCTGGGCATCCGCTGCGTCGTGGCCAAGAGCTTCGCGCGCATCCATGTGGCCAACCTCATCAACGCCGGCATCCTGCCACTGACGTTTGCCGACCCTGCCGACTATGACGCGCTGGCGCAGGGCGCACACCTGCGCATCGACAACATCCGCGCCGGTATGGCGGCGGGAGCGCTCACCCTCACGGACACGGCCACGGGCAAGGCTTACCCCGTCGTGTGCAGCCTCACCGAGCGGCAGCAGGCCATTCTGCTCGCCGGCGGACTGCTCAACTATACAAAGGAGCATGCGCTATGAACGATATCGACCGCGCCTGTGCGGCGTTTCGCACCCTGCTCACCGAGCAGCAGGCCCGCGTCGCGGGCATGACTGCCGAGCAGGTGGATTATACGAACAAGGCGACCGTGACCATCGGCCTCGTGGACGGCGACGGCATCGGCCCCATCATCATGGAGCAGGCGGTGCGCGCGCTCGAGGCGCTGCTCGCCGACGAGATCGCGCGCGGCAGCATCGCGCTACGGCGCATCCGCGGCCTCACGCTCGAAAACCGCATGGCCTGCGACCAGGCGGTGCCGGACGACGTGCTCGCGGAAATCCTGACCTGCGACGTGCTGCTCAAGGGCCCGACCACGACGCCCATGGGCGGCGGGCTCGAGAGCGCGAACGTGAAGCTGCGCCGCGCGCTCGACCTCTACGCGAACGTCCGCCCCGTGACCATTCCCGACGAGGGCATCGACTGGACGTTCTTCCGCGAGAACACGGAGGGCGAATATGCCCTCGGCAGCCGCGGCGTGGAGCTGCCCGGCATGGCCGTGGACTTCAAGGTCACGACCGATCCCGGCACGCGCCGCATCGCCCGCGCGGCGTTTGACTACGCCCGGCGCAGCGGCAAAACGCGCGTGACCGTCGTCACGAAGGCGAACATTCTCAAAAAGACCGACGGCAAGTTCACCGCGATCTGCCACGAGGTGGCCGCCGACTATCCGGAGATCACCGTCGATGACTACTATATCGACATCATGGCGGCGAACCTCGTCAACGAGCGCGTGCGCGGCGGCTTTCAGGTGCTGCTGCTGCCGAACCTCTACGGTGACATCATCACCGACGAGGCCGCGCAGCTTCAGGGCGGCGTCGGCACGGCGGGCAGCGCCAACATCGGCGACCGCCACGCCATGTTCGAGGCCATCCACGGCTCGGCCCCGCGCATGATCGAGCGCGGCATGGGCGACTATGCAAACCCGCAGAGCATCCTGCGTGCGGAGGTCATGCTGCTGCGGCACATCGGCCGCGCGGCTGCGGCCGACCGGCTCGAGGCGGCGCTCAATGCCTGCCCGGTCGTCATCACCGGACAGCCGGACGGCGCGACCTGTGCCGAATACGGCGACGGGATCCTGAAACTGCTCTGAAGCACACGGCGGCCTGACGGGCGCGCCGCCGAGTCTGTCTGTATCCGGTTCCTGGCGCAGAGATGCGTGTCAACGCGGGGCGGAAAATGACGGAATTTTTCGTGCAAAAAGACGGCGCGCAAAGCCGCCGGATTTGTTGACAGACCGGGCGATTATGTGATATCATATCAAAAATTTGCGATTCGGCAGAAATGAGGCGAGGAAAAATGGTTGCGGCCGCAGAGAATATGCAGGCATTTGGGTGGGATCTTTTTTCCGGCAACCGTGATTCTGTTTTTCTTGGCAGCGGCAGCATTGCCGGTGACGAACTTGATATTTCTTCTTTCGTGGTATTACCTGGTTTCGTAGATGTGCATGTACATCTCCGTGAGCCGGGTTTTTCTTATAAGGAGACCATTTCGTCCGGCACGCTTGCTGCGGCGCACGGCGGATACAGCCGCGTGTGTGCCATGCCCAATCTGGATCCGGCGCCGGACAGTTTGCAGACGCTTGCCCCCCAGCTGGAGCGCATCCGCACGGATGCGGTCATCGATGTGACGCCCTACGGCGCGATCACCGCGCACCGCGGCGGCAGGGAGCTTGCGGACATGGAGCAGCTCGCGCCCTACGTCGCCGGCTTTTCCGACGACGGCAGCGGCGTGCAGGATGCGGACGTGATGCGCGCCGCGATGCGCAAGGCGGCAAGTCTCGGCAAGCTCATCGCCGCGCACTGTGAGGACAACACCCTCCTGCACGGCGGCTACATCCACGACGGTGCGTATGCCCGCGCCCACGGGCACAAGGGCATCAGCAGCGAGAGCGAGTGGCGGCAGCTGGAGCGCGATCTCGAGCTGGTGCGCGAGACAGGCTGCGCCTACCATATGTGCCACGTGTCCACCAAGGAGAGCGTGGCGCTTATCCGCCGGGCGAAGGCGCAGGGGCTGGACGTCACCTGCGAGACCGCGCCGCACTACCTCGTGCTGACCGAGGACGACCTGCGCGAGGACGGCAGCTTCAAGATGAACCCGCCCCTGCGCACGCAGGCAGACCGGCAGGCGCTCATCGAGGGCATCCTCGACGGCACGGTGGACATGATCGCGACCGACCACGCGCCGCACAGCGCGCAGGAAAAGGCCAGGGGCCTTGCCGGGAGCGCCATGGGCATCGTCGGTCTCGAGACGGCGTTCCCCATTCTCTACACCCACCTTGTGCGCACCGGCGTGCTGACGCTCGACAAGCTTGTGGAGCTCATGGCGGTCAACCCCCGAAAGCGCTTCGGCTTCCCGCTGCGCGCGGACGATTATGCCGTCTGGGATCTGAACACGGAATACCGCATCGACCCGGCGCAGTTTTGCTCCATGGGAAAGAGCACGCCCTTCGCCGGACAGACGGTCTACGGGCGGTGCGTGCGCAATGTCTGCGGCGGCGCCGTCGTCTGGCAGGACGCACAGGCCTGAGCGCCTTACACCTACATACAAAATACATCACATCATACAGAACTTTTTACGTACTGAGGAGGAAATCACATGCCCAAAAGAACGGATCTGAAGAAAATTATGATCATCGGCTCCGGCCCGATCGTCATCGGCCAGGCTGCCGAGTTTGACTATGCCGGCACGCAGGCGTGCCTGTCGCTCAAGGAGGAGGGGTACGAGGTCATCCTCGTCAACTCCAACCCCGCCACGATCATGACGGATACCTCCGTCGCGGACAAGGTGTACATGGAGCCGCTGACGCTGGAGTATGTGGCGCGTATCCTGCGCAAGGAGCGTCCGGATGCGATCGTCCCGGGCATCGGCGGCCAGACCGGTCTGAATCTGGCGATGCAGCTCGAGCAGAAGGGCGTGCTCAAGGAGTGTCAGGTCGAGCTTCTCGGCACGGACAGCGACAGCATCCGCCGCGCCGAGGACCGCGAGCAGTTCAAGGAGCTCTGCCAGAGCATCGGCGAGCCGGTCATCCCGTCGCAGATTACCTACAACCTCGAGGAGGCCAAGGCCGCGGCCGCGGCCATCGGCTATCCGGTCGTGCTGCGCCCGGCGTTCACGCTCGGCGGCACGGGCGGCGGCTTTGCCGACGACGAGGCGCAGCTCGTCGAGCTGGGTATGCAGGCGTTCAAGCTCTCGCCCATCCATCAGGTGCTGATCGAAAAGAGCGTCAAGGGCTATAAGGAGATCGAGTTTGAGGTCATGCGCGATGCGTCCGACCGCGCCATCACCATCTGCGGCATGGAGAACATCGACCCCGTGGGCGTGCACACCGGCGACTCCGCCGTCGTCGCGCCGATCATGACGCTCAGCGACCATGACATGAAGATGCTCAACGACAGCGCGATCAAGATCATCCGCACGCTGAAGATCCAGGGCGGCTGCAATGTGCAGTTTGCGCTCAACCCCAAGACCTCGGAGTACTTCCTCATCGAGATCAACCCCCGCGTCTCCCGCTCGTCGGCGCTGGCGAGCAAGGCCAGCGGCTATCCCATCGCGCGCGTCACGGCCAAGGTCGCCGTCGGCATGAACCTCGACGAGATCGCCGTCGCCAACACGACGGCCGCGTTCGAGCCGTCGCTGGACTACGTGGTCGCAAAGCTGCCGCGCTTCCCGTTCGATAAGTTCTCGACCGCCGCCAACACGCTCGGCACGCAGATGAAGGCCACGGGCGAGGTCATGGGCATCGGCAGCACGCTCGAGGAGTGCCTGCTCAAGTCCGTCCGCTCGCTGGAGATCGGCGCGCAGCATCTCTGGCTGCCGAAGTTCCAGAACATGACCAAGGCGGAGCTGACCGAGTACCTGCACCAGTTCCGCGATGACGGGCTCTTTGCCGTCGCGCAGCTGCTGCGTCTGGGCGCGAGCGTGGACGAGGTCGCCGCGCTGACGATGATCACGCCGTACTTCCTCGAGACCATCCGCGGCATCGTGGACATGGAGCAGACGCTCTGCGCGCACAAGGGCGACGGAGAGACGCTCAAGCAGGCCAAGCAGATGGGCTTCTGTGACCCCTACATCGCGCGGCTCTGGGGCGTGCGCGAGGAGGATGTGTATGCCCAGCGCGTGCAGCTGGGGCTCTACCCCGCCTACAAGATGGTGGACACCAGCCACACCGGCGCTTACATCCCCTATTTCTACTCCACCTATGCCCCCGGCGCAAAGAGCGAGGCGCGCTGCTCGGACAAGCAGAAGGTCGTCGTGCTCGGCGCGGGTCCGATCCGCATCGGTCAGGGCGTGGAGTTTGACTACTCCACCGTCCACGCGGTGCAGACCATCCGGCGCGCGGGCTATGAGGCCATCATCATCAACAACAACCCCGAGACGGTCTCCACCGACTACACGACCGCCGATAAGCTGTATTTCGAGCCCCTCACGCCCGAGGACGTCATGAACATCCTGCACGAGGAGCAGGCCGATCAGGTGATCGCCAGTCTCGGCGGCCAGACGGCCATCAATCTGGCGCAGCCGCTCATGACGCGCGGCGTGCAGATCATCGGCACGGACTGCGCTGCGATCGAGCGCGCGGAAAACCGTGACTGCTTTGAAAAGCTGCTGCTCGAGCTGAACATCCCGCAGCCGATGGGCGCGGCGGTGACGAATCTGGACGACGGTCTCAAGGCGGCGCACGCGGTGGGCTATCCGGTGCTGGTGCGTCCGTCGTTCGTGCTGGGCGGCCGCGCCATGGAGATCGTGGCCGACGACGAGATGCTGCGCCACTATCTGCAGAATGCCGTGCGCACCGGCGAGGGCAAGCCCGTGCTGGTCGATAAGTACATCTCCGGCCGCGAGGTCGAGGTCGACGCCATCTGCGACGGCAGAGACGTGTTCGTGCCCGGCATCATGGAGCTGGTCGAGCGCACCGGTGTCCACTCCGGCGACTCCATCAGCGTCTACCCGCCGTTTTCCATCTCCGACAAGGTCAAGGGCACGATCCTGACCTATGCCAAGAAGCTCGGTCTGGGCATCGGCATCGTCGGACTGTATAACATCCAGTTCATCGTCGATAAGAGCGACCATGTCTACATCATCGAGGTCAACCCCCGCTCGTCGCGCACGGTGCCGTTTTTGTCGAAGGCCACGGGCTATCAGCTCGCGGACATCGCCACCAACGTCATCCTCGGCACGAGCCTCAAGGAGCAGGGCATCTTCGACCTCTATCCGCCGGAGAAAGAGCGCTGCTATGTCAAGGCACCGGTGTTCTCCTTTGCCAAGCTCCACGGGCTGGACGCCTACCTCTCCCCGGAGATGAAGTCCACGGGCGAGGCCATCGGCTACGACAAGAAGCTCTCGCGCGCCATGTACAAGGCGCTGCAGGCCTCCGGCATGAACGTGCAGAACTACGGCACCGTGTTCGTGACGCTGGCCGATGAGGACAAGCCGGAGGGCCTGCCGCTCGTGCGCCGGTTCTATGAGATGGGCTTTAACATCGAGGCGACCGCAGGCACGGCTGCCTACCTCAAGTCCTTCGGCATCCGCACGCGCGTGCGCGGCAAGATCAGCGATGGCAGCCACGAGATCCTCGATTCCATCCGCAGCGGCTACGTCAGCTACATCATCAACACCCGCTCCATCCATTCGAGCGTCCACGCGCAGGACGGCGCCGCGATCCGGCGCTGCGCGGTGGAAAACGGTGTGACCGTCTTTACCTCGCTCGATACGGTGCGCGTGCTGCTCGACGTGCTCGAGGAGACGACGCTGGCCGTGTCCACGATCCACGCGGAGTAAGCCGTGCAGCAGAGAGTTTTCACCATTGCGGAAAACGCGCCCGTCGCCCGTGACACCTACCGTTTGCAGCTCACGGGGGACACCGCCGCGATCACCGCGCCGGGGCAGTTTGCGGACATCCGGCTCGCCGGATATTTTCTGCGCCGCCCCGTGTCGGTGTGCAGCTGGAGTGACGGCGCGCTGACGCTGTATTATAAAGTGGCGGGCGCAGGCACGGCGCAGCTGAGCACGCTGGCGCCGGGCACGGAGCTGGACCTGCTGGTCGGTCTCGGCAACGGCTTTGACACCGCACCCGCCGGTGCGCGGCCGCTGCTGGTCGGCGGCGGCGTGGGCGCGTCCCCGCTGTATGGTCTGGCGCAGCAGCTCGTGGCCGAGGGGCGCAGCCCGCTGGCTGTGCTCGGCTTTCGCACGGCGGCAGAGGTGCTGCTTGCCGATGCGTTTTGTGCGCTCGGCATCCCCGTCACGGTCGTGACCGAGGACGGCACCATGGGCGCGCGCGGCTTCGTGACCGATGCGCTGCCCGAGGACGGCACCTATGTGTATGCCTGCGGGCCGATGCCCATGCTGCAGGCGCTGTGCAGCGCGACGCCGCTCGACGGTCAGCTGAGCCTCGAGGCGCGCATGGGCTGCGGCTTCGGCGCGTGCATGGGCTGCACCTGCGAAACGACGCACGGCAGCAAGCGCGTCTGCAAGGACGGGCCCGTGTTCACAAAGGAGGAGATCGTATGGCCGCAACAGCCGTAACGCTCTGCGGGATCGAGCTCGAAAACCCCATCATCCCGGCCAGCGGCACGTTTGGCTACGGGCAGGAGTTTGCGCAGCTGTATGACATCAATATGCTCGGCACGTTCTCCTTCAAGGGGACGACGCGCGCGCCGCGCTTCGGCAACCCCACACCGCGCATCGCCGAGTATGCCGGCGGAATGCTCAACGCGGTGGGGCTGCAGAACCCAGGCGTGGACGCGGTCATCGCGCACGAGCTGCCGGAGCTGAAAAAGGTGTTTCACAAGCCGGTCATGGCGAATGTGAGCGGCTTCAGCGTGGAAGAATATGCCGAGGTCTGCGCCAGGCTTGACGCGCAGCCGCAGGTCGGCTGGCTGGAGGTCAACATCTCCTGCCCGAACGTCCACGGCGGCGGCGCTGCCTTCGGCGCGGAGCCGTCGGCCGCGGCAGAGGTGACGCGCGCGGTGCGCGCCGTGACGAAAAAGCCGATCATCCTCAAGCTCTCGCCGACGGCGGCAGACATCGCCGCCGTTGCCAGAGCCTGCGAGGACGCGGGTGCGGACGGCGTGAGCCTCATCAACACCCTGCCGGGTATGCGCATCGACCTTGCGCGCCGCCGCCCGCTGCTGGCCAACCAGACCGGCGGCATGTCCGGCCCCGGTATGTTCCCGCTGGCCGTGCGCATGGTCTATCAGGTGTACGAGGCGGTGCGCATCCCCATCGTGGGCATGGGCGGCGTGACGAGCGCGCAGGACGTTCTGGAGCTGATGCTCGCGGGCGCGACGGCGGTCGGTGTGGGCGCGGCAAACCTGGTCGAGCCGTATGTCTGCAAGCACATCATTGAAACTCTGCCGGACGCGATGGCGCGCTTCGGCATCGACGATCTCAGGGACATCATAGGAGGAGCACATCATGGGTAAGGACGTTATCATTGCGCTGGATTTTGACAGCCGGGAAAAGACGCTTGCGTTTCTCGACCGCTTTCAGGACGAGAAGCCGTTTGTGAAGGTCGGCATGGAGCTGTTTTATGCCGAAGGGCCGGACATCGTGCGCCAGATCCGCGCGCGCGGCCACAGGATCTTTCTCGACCTCAAGCTGCACGACATCCCGAACACGGTCAAAAAGGCGATGGCCGCGCTCTCGGCGCTGGATGTGGATATCATCAACCTCCACGCTGCCGGCACGAAGGCCATGATGAGTGCCGCGCTCGAGGGGCTGACCCGCCCGGACGGCACGCGCCCGCTGCTCATCGCCGTGACGCAGCTGACCTCCACGGATCAGGAGCGTATGGAGCAGGAACTGCTCATCCACGCGCCCATCGACGAGGTCGTGCTGCACTATGCGCGCAATGCGCGCGATGCCGGACTTGACGGCGTGGTCTGCTCCCCGCTGGAGGCGGGCAGCATCCATGCGCGCTGCGGCGCGGACTTTCTGACCGTGACGCCCGGCGTGCGCTTTGCCGACGGGGAGACCGGCGACCAGAAGCGCGTCACGACGCCGGAGCGCGCCCGGGAGATCGGCTCGGACTACATCGTCGTCGGCCGCCCGATCACGCAGGCGGACGATCCCGTCGCCGCCTATCGCCGGTGCGTGGCCGCGTTCGTCGGCTGAGCGCCGGGTAAGAGACATTTCAACAGGAGGAACTGCTATGGATATCAAACACGAAGTTGCGCGCAGCCTGCTCTCGATCGAGGCGGTGTTTCTGCGCCCGCAGGAGCCGTTCACGTGGGCCAGCGGCATCAAGAGCCCCATCTACTGCGACAACCGCCTCATCCTGACTGCGCCCGAGGCGCGTGATCTGGTCGAGCGCGCCATCGCCGAGACGGTCAGGCGCGAGTATCCGCAGGCGCAGGTGCTCATGGGCACGGCCACGGCCGGTATCGCCCACGCCGCCATCGCCGCGCATCTGCTCGGTCTGCCGATGGGCTATGTCCGTTCGAGCAGCAAGGATCACGGCCGCCAGAACCGCATCGAGGGCAAGCTTGTCCCGGGGCAGAAGGTCGTGGTCGTCGAGGACCTGATCTCCACCGGCGGCAGCGTGCTCGACGCGGTGGACGCGCTGCGTGAAGCCGGCGCGGAGGTGCTCGGCGTCGTGAGCATCTTCACCTACGGCATGAAAAAGGGCGTGGAGCGGCTCGCCGCCGCGCAGGTCAGAAACGTGAGCCTCACGGATCTGGACACCGTCGCCAGCACGGGTGCACAGGAGGGCTACATCACCGAGGCCGACGTCGCGCGGCTGCTGGCCTTCCGCGAAAACCCCTCCGACGAGAGCTGGATCCGGGCAGAAAGTCAGGTGTGATATGAAGCATCTGATCGACATTATGCAGTTGACCCAGCAGGAGATCATGGAGCTCATCGACACCGCCTGCGCGATCATGGAGCACCCCGAGCAATATGCCCACAAGTGCGACGGGAAGATCCTCGCAACGCTGTTTTTCGAGCCGTCCACGCGCACGCGCCTGAGCTTTGAGAGCGCGATGCTCTCGCTCGGCGGCAAGGTGCTCGGCGTCGCCTCGGCGGAGAGCTCGTCCGCCTCCAAGGGCGAGACCGTCGCGGACACCGTGCGCGTCGTCAGCTGCTACAGCGACATCATCGCCATGCGCCATCCCAAGGAGGGCGCGCCGCTGGTCGCGTCCATGTACGCGCAGGTCCCGGTCATCAACGCGGGCGACGGCGGCCACAATCACCCCACGCAGACGCTGGCCGACCTCATGACCATCTACCGCGAAAAGGGGCGGCTGGACGATCTGACGATCGGTCTGTGCGGCGACCTGAAGTTCGGCCGCACGGTGCACTCGCTCGTCGCCGCTATGAGCCGCTGCACGGGCATCCGCTTCGTGCTCATCTCCCCGGAGGAGCTCAAGCTCCCGCGCTACGTGAAGGATGAGTACCTCAAAAAGCCCGGCGTCCCCTACACGCAGTCCACGTCGCTCGAGGCCGTGATGCCGGAGCTGGACGTGCTGTATATGACCCGCGTGCAGCGCGAGCGCTTTTTCAACGAGGAGGACTACCTGCGCCTGCGCGACAGCTATATCCTCACGCCGGATAAGCTCGAGACCGCCAAGCCCGACATGAGCATCCTGCACCCGCTGCCGCGCGTCAACGAGATCGCCGCCGCCGTGGACAACGATCCGCGCGCCTGCTACTTCAAGCAGGTGAAAAACGGCCGCTATATCCGCATGGCGCTCATGCTCAAGCTGCTGGGCATCGACTGACGGGAGGAGAAACGTTATGCTTATTGATTCGATTCAAAACGGGATCGTCATCGACCACATCACGGCCGGCAAGGCCATGGAGCTCTACCAGATCCTCGGTCTGGACAAGCTCGCCTGCACCGTTGCCATCCTCAAAAACGTCACCAGCGGCAAGCTCGGCCGCAAGGACATCATCAAGATCGACGGCGAGATGGAGCTCGACTGGGACCTGATCGGCTACGTCGATCCGAGCATCACGGTCAACATCATCCGCGGCGGCGAGCTGCAGGAAAAGCGCACGCTCAAGCTGCCCGAGCGCATCCACGGGGTGCTGCGGTGCAAGAACCCGCGCTGCATCACCTCGACCGAGCGCGAGCTGCCGCAGGAGTTCGTGCTGACGGATCGGGAGCGGCGCGTCTACCGCTGCCTGTACTGCGAGACCGAGGCGGGAAAATGATCCCCCGGAAAAACTGAGAAACCAAGCGGCGCGTCCGAAACCGGACGCGCCGCTTGTGCTTGCCGTCAGATGAGCAGCCGGATGCCTTTGGTCATCAGGCTCAGCCCGAGGGCGACGATGAGGATCGTGCTGCCCTTGAGCAGATATTTGTTGTACCGTTTCGGGAGAAACGTCCCGAGCAGGCCGAACAGCAGCATGAAGACGCACGTGCCCGCGCCGAAGGCGAGCATGCTCACCGCGCCGCTTGCCCACGATCCGGACGAGGCGGCGAAGATCCACATCGACGACAGCGCGCCGCATGGCATCAGACCGGTCAGCAGCCCGACGGCGAACGCCTTGCCCAGGAAGCGGCAGGGCTTGGTCAGTTCGGGGCTGATCCGGCGCAGAAACGGTACGCCCCACATTCTGAGCCCGATGAGCACCACGAGCAGCCCGCTGACGGTCAGGAGCATGCTCCTGACCTGCAGATCGTAGCCGATGTATTTTCCGAGCGCGCCGAAAACGGCACCCATCAGTGTGTAGCTCAGCAGGCGGCCGCCGTTATAGAGCAGCGCATTGCCCTGTGCGAGCAGGATGCCGCCGCACATGCCGATGCAGTGCACGCCCGTGAGCAGGCCGATAACAAAGAGCGCACCGAAGCCGACGCCGCGCTCCGCGTTTGGCGTTTTGACCAGACCGGTGATGGCGGGGATGGCGAAATACAGGCACGCAACGAGCGCGAGCGCAATCCCGTCGGCGCGCCGCCCGCTGCGGCCGTCGCCGACGGGGTAGCCGGTCTCGGCGAGGATGCGTTCGATGTCCTCTGCCAAGAGAATGTCCGGGTCAAAGTCCGCCGTGACGGTGCTCTTGCGGTAGCTGGCCGTGCAGGAGAGGATGCCGCGCGTGTGCAGCAGCCAGTGCGCGATCTCGTCCTCGCACTGCGGGCAGATCATACCGTCGACCCTGCGGTCAAATATTTCGTGGCTCATATTTTTTCAACCTCAATGCGTTTAATAATACGCCGTTGGAGCTCAGCGCCATCGCGGCTGCGGCAATGGAGGGGTTGATGATGCCGGACGCCGCGAGCGGGATGCAGATGACGTTGTAGACGGCTGCCCAGATCAGGTTCTGGCGCACGTTTTTCATGGTCGCGGCGGAAACGTCGAACACTGTCTGCACGCTTTGCATGCTGCTGCTGACGATCATCACGTCCGCCGTTGAAATGGCGATGTCCGCACCGCAGCCGAGCGCGACGCCGATGTCGGCGCACGCCAGCGCCGGGGAGTCGTTGATGCCGTCACCGACGAAGCACACGTGCTTTCCGCGCGCCTGCAGCGCCTTGACCGCGTCCGATTTGTCGGCGGGCCTGACCTCACAGAGCACGTTTTCGATGCCCAGCATCCCGGCGATCCGCTCGGCCTTCTCCCGCTTGTCGCCGCTGATCATCCACAGCTCCATGCCGCGGTCCCTGAGCGCGCGGACAGCCTCGGCAGCGCCCGGACGCAGCTGCTCGGCGCCGTCGGTGAGGCCGAGCGTCAGTGTGCCGGTCTTGTCGAACACGACGGTGTCGGTCTTGTAGGCCGTCTCCAGCTGCTCGCCGCCGCGAAACAGTACGCCGAGCTCCGCTGCGCGGCCGGAGCCGGTCATGATCGAGGTCGGCGTGGCCAGCCCCAGCGCGCAGGGACAGGCGATCACGAGCGTGGAGCAGACGCAGTTGAGCGCCGAGCGCAGGTTTCCGGCGTCGAGCACGAAGTAGCGCAGGCAGAAGATGCCGGCCGCGACCAGAATGACCACGGGCACGAACACGGTCGCGATCTTGTCAGCCAGCCGCGCGATGGGGGCTTTTTCCGACTGCGCGGCGCTGACGATGGCGATGATCTGCGCAAGCACGGTCTGCCCGGAGACGGCCGCGCACGAGAGCGTCACATCGCCCTCCCGGCAGAGCGTGCCGCAGTACATGTGCGCGCCCGCACATTTCGGGATCAGCTCGCTCTCTCCCGTGAGCATGGATTCGTCGACTGTGCACGTTCCGCTCAGCACGGCGCCGTCGATCGGCACGCGCTCACCGCTGCGGACCTGCACGATATCGCCGGGCGTCAGCGCGTGGATCTCGACGGCCTGTACCGTGCCGCCGCGCAGCACGTTCGCCGTCTCCGGCTGGAGGCGGATCAGCTTTCGGATCGCTTCCGAGGCTTCATAGCGCGAGGTGCACTCCATATACTTGCCGAACAGGATCAGCGACAGCAGCACGCCCTCGGAGAGGAAGTACAGCTTCACGTCATGGTGCACGGTCAGTGCGATGCAGGCGCTGTGCAGATAGATCACGGTCGTCGACACGGCGACCAGAAAGTCCATGCCGAGCACGCCCAGCCGCAGTGCCTTGTACGCGCCCTTGTAGAAATATGCGCCCGGCCAGAACTGGAGCACGGACGCGATCGCAAGCTGAGCCAGCGGGTGCAGATTCCAAAACAGGGGCATCGTCAGAAGGACGCTGATGCAGAGCGTCCTTAACAGCCGCAGCCGGCCGCCGATCTCACTCTCGGCATCGCCGCAGGCGGGACACGAGACGGAGATGTCACTTGGCTGCATCGTGTTTCAGCTTCAGATACTGCCGGAAGCACACCCACGAGCACGGCAGGCAGCACACCGGGATGTGGAACAGCAGCACCCAGCTCAGCCAGTCCACGCCCTGATAGAACACGCCGTTATACGTGACGCCCTTGATCAGCGCAAAGTACGAGTAGTTCCACACGCCCCAGTTGCCCGTGAACGAGCCGCAGAGGTGCAGGATGAGAAACGACGCCGTTGTGAACACACCGGCGACCGCGCCCACCAGCGTCGCGGACGGGCGGCCGCTCCTGGCCAGAAACAGCGTCACGACCGGCAGCACGTATACCGTGAGATTCAGCACCCAGAGCGAGAGCGGAATGGAGTAGCCCCAGTTGAGCGCCTGACGGATGTGATCCCCGTCGTGGATCAGTACGGCGACGATCATGACGATCGCGCAGGTGGTGACGGTCTTGATGACGGCTGCGTCGAGCTTGCTGTCGAGCAGCTTCACCGTTTTTTCTTGAGCTTCCGACATAGTGATCCTCCTAAGCAAAAATTACCGCGAGGTCAATATTGACCGGTTGGTAATTCTAAAGTAGCACGGAGAAAATGGAATGTCAAGGTTTTATCTACCGCTTGGTAAGAAAAACGCACAGACGACCCGCCGGCGGAAATCGCCCGGCAGCGGCCCTGCGCTGATCGTTCATAGCGTTCCTCCGTCAGACGGTGCGGTTCCAGATACTCGGGAACACAAACTCGACCGCCACCGTGTCCCCCTCACCGTGTGAGAAGCGGACGGCATTGGAACGCTCCACGAGGTCATAGAAGCGATGCTTTTGCGTTCTGATCACAATGTCCGGACATTCGAACGTAACGCTGACTTCCATATTTTCATCATGAACGCTTGCTTCAAATGTGACCCCGTCAAATTCCCGCGCCAGCACGTCGATGGCATCGCAATATTGGTGCAGGATGGCCTTCGCCTCCTTGTTCTCGCAAAAGAGCGGCGCGAATTGCGCGCTCGCCTCGTCCGTCACCATTTGCACAACATCAAAACAGTTTGCAAAAGACATAAATTTCTCCTTATTCGATCGGCCGTGCAAGGCCATGGAAAGGGAACGTCATACAGACAGTGCCGTCCGTTTTGGGATACACCACAGACTTTGATGCAAGCTCCGCCGAGCGGACAAACCACACCACCTTTTTCATGTCAATGTTTTTACCCGTTACGCTGACACTTCCCATACTCTGAGATTGCTCATGCAGTTGATGCGTAACTTTCGCAGACGTTCCGCGTACAAGCCGTTTCATCGCCTTCGCTGTATAACCGCAAAGGCGGTCTGTCGCCCACTGTATATAATCGCAAAGGGGGGCTGTGATGGGGCGTCTGCGCGCGGCTGATATTGGCCGGCGGTTTCATTTGCGCAAAAAGAAACGCCAGCAGTCGGAAAACCGACTGCTGGCGTGATCGTGGCGGATAGGGTGGGATTCGAACCCACGAGCCGCTTGCGCGACTACCTGATTTCGAGTGTTGTAAGACTTTGGCAGATTCACGTCTGGAGCAGGATTTTTCAGGCCGCTTTGTGAAATGCCGGAAACCCAGGCACCGCAAGGGATTGCGGACATTTCGACCCGTTTCGGCCAGAGCTGATTTGAACCGCCCCAGAGTTCAAATAAAACCGTGATCTTGCGTAAAAAGCCGCCGTTCTTGCGCGTTTGCAAGAAGTCAGGCAAGAAAACAGAGCCCCCGACAGCACCGATGAAGCACCCTTTCGGACCGAAATACGGAAAGGAGCTTCGTCATGACATACGATGCAAAGGAACTCGAACAATACCCGGAGATCATGAACAAGGAACAGCTGCGCAAGGCCTGCCATATCAGCAAGCGGACGGCGCACTATCTGCTGAAGTTCAATCTGATCCCCCACGTCTGCACCGGGAAGAAAACCCGCTGCTACGCCATCAAGAAACGCGACGTCATCGACTTTATGATCAACCGGGAGGTCAACCCCAGCCGGTACATCGTACCCACCAGCTGGTACAAATACGGGAATGAGGACGTAAAGCCCTACAAGATCCGCATTCAGCCGCCCCTCCCCAACGATCC
>OICD01000038.1_pt1 | contig 83664 bp, 80 predicted proteins | sample 1581161 | NCBI WGS metagenome assembly OICD01 (sample SAMEA3882546, study PRJEB24775) | human gut metagenome | biome: human-associated habitat; feature: intestine environment; material: feces | place: Netherlands | collected 2009/2010 | reverse complement strand
CGAATATGTTATACTACTTTCGACAGAAACCACCAGATAGGAGTTGGCATTTATGGCAATAGGAGAGCGCATCCATTTTTTCCGCACCCTCCGGGGTATGACACAGAAGTATCTTGGTATGGCGGTGGGCTTTCCAGAGCGTTCCGCCGATGTTCGTCTGGCACAGTACGAAACAGGCACCCGGACGCCGAAGGCCGACTTGACCGCTGCCCTGGCGCATACATTAGATGTATCGCCCCAGGCGTTGAGCGTCCCGGACATAGACAACTACATAGGTTTGGCCCATACGCTGTTCGCCTTGGAGGATGTTTACAGTCTGAAAGTGGTAGAGGCGGATGGACGTGCCTGCCTGCAAGCAGATATTTTTCAGGGAGGCCGTCAAGCCAGTGAGCTGAACAAAATCTTGATTGCGTGGCGGGAACAGGCGGCGAAGTTGGAGGCCGGGGAGATCACCAAGGAGGACTATGACCGCTGGCGCTACAACTACCCGAAGTACGACACCACCCAGCGGTGGGCCAAAGTCCCCTCGAAGGAATTAAGCGATGCTCTGATAAAAGGATTGAAGAAACAGAGAAAAGACAAATAACAAAAAAGGTCTTGCCGACTGGTGAAAGTCAGCAAGACCTTTTTCTTAGGATATGGAGGATTTACCCGCAAGCCACCCGTTATACGGGAGTGAACAAAGTAAATCCGGTTTTGGTATCTGCTATCAATTTGCTATCAAATGCCCCGTTTCCGCTTTAAGACCCCAGTGTTTTCAAGGCTTTGCGGGTTTTGTCAGTTATTCCCACTCGATCGTGGCGGGCGGTTTGGAGGTGATATCGTAGACGATGCGGTTAATACCCTTGACCTCGTTGACGATGCGCACAGAGACGCGGTCGAGCACGTCATACGGAATACGCGTCCAGTTGGCGGTCATGAAGTCCGTCGTCGTGACGCTGCGCAGCGCAAGCGTATAGTCATACGTGCGGCCGTCGCCCATGACACCGACAGAGCGCATATTCGTCAGCACCGCGAAGTACTGGTTCATCGTCTGCTCAAGGTGTGCCTTGGCGATCTCATCGCGGAAGATGAAGTCCGCGTCACGCAGAATGTCGAGCTTATCCTTGGACACCGCGCCGAGGCAGCGGATGGCCAGACCCGGCCCCGGGAACGGCTGGCGCATGACCAGATACTCGGGCAGGCCGAGCTCGCGGCCGAGCGCACGCACCTCGTCCTTAAACAGCAGCCGCAGCGGCTCAATGATCTCCTTGAAATCCACAAAGTCCGGCAGGCCGCCGACGTTGTGGTGGCTCTTGATGACGGCAGCGACATTCGTGCCGGATTCGATCACGTCGGGATAGATCGTGCCCTGAGCCAGATAGTCGACCGAGCCGATCTTCTTGCCCTCTTCCTCAAAGACGCGGATGAACTCCTCGCCGATGATCTTGCGCTTGGTCTCCGGGTCAGAGATGTCCTTCAGGCGCGTAAGGAAGCGCTCCTCGGCGTTGACACGCACGAGGTTGATGTCCCAGTTTTTAAACGCGGCCTCGACTTCGTCGCCCTCGTTCTTGCGCAGCAGACCGTGATCGACAAAGATGCACGTGAGCTGATTGCCGACGGCCTCGGCCAGCAGCGCCGCCGCAACGGAGGAGTCCACGCCGCCGGAAAGCGCCAGCAGCACCTTGCCGTCGCCGACCTTGGCGCGGATGTCCTCAATGGACTTGCGCATGAAGTCGCCCATCGTCCACTCACCGGTCGCGCCGCAGACCTCATAGAGGAAGTTGCGCAGCATGGCCTGACCATACTCAGTGTGGTTGACCTCCGGGTGGAACTGCACGCCGTAGAAGCCGCGCGCCTCATCGCAGATGCCGACCGTCGGGCAGGCATCCGAATGCGCCACGAGCCGGAACGACTCCGGCACCTTGGCCATGTAGTCCCCGTGACTCATCCACGTAATGCTCTGCTCCGGCAGGCCGCGGAACAGACGGCAATCGGTGTCAAACCATGTCTCCGTCTTGCCGTACTCACGCGCGGTGTCTTTGCCGGCGGCGGTCACTTCCCCGCCGAGATACTGCGCCATGAGCTGGCAGCCGTAGCAGATACCCAGGATGGGGATGCCGAGCCGGAAGATCTCCGGATCGACCTGCGGTGAGCCTTCGGCGTATACGCTCTGCGGGCCGCCGGTGAAGATGATACCGATGGGGTCAAAGGCGCGGATCTCTTCCACGGTCATGGTGTTCGGCTTGACTTCGCAATAGACATTGCACTCGCGCACGCGGCGCGCAATGAGCTGGTTATACTGTCCTCCGAAATCGAGGACGATGACAGACTGATTCGGCATGGATGACGCTCTCCTTATTCGACAGTAACGGATTTCGCGAGGTTTTTCGGCTTATCGATCGCGCAGCCGTTGGCTTTTGCGACGTAATATGCAAAGAGCTGCAGCGGCACGATCTCCGCCGGGACGACGAACAGGTCGTCCATGCGCGGTACGAGGATCACATCGTCCGCCTCGGAATAGATGGCGCGATTGCCCTCGAGCGCCACACCAAGCACGCGCGCACCGCGCGCCTTGACCTCTTTGACGTTGCTCATGGTCTTATCAAACAGCGGCTCGTAGCACGCGACGGCGATGACGAGACGGTTCTCCTCAATGAGCGCGATCGTGCCGTGCTTGAGCTCGCCCGCGGCATAAGCCTCCGAGTGCAGGTAGGAGATCTCCTTGAGCTTCAAAGAGCCCTCCATGCAGACGGCGTAGTCCACATTGCGGCCGATGAAAAACAGCGACGGGTTATTCTTATAGCGCTCGGCAAGCTGCGCGATCTGCGGGTTGAGATCGATGGCGCGCTGCACCATCTGCGGCAGGATCATGAGGTCATCCGTGAGCTTTGCCGCCTCTTCCCTGCTCAGGCAGCCGCGCTTTTCGCCCAGATAGAGCGCCAGCAGATACAGCACCGACACCTGCGTGGTGTAGCCCTTCGTGGTCGCAACGGCGATCTCCGGGCCTGCCCAGGTGTAGATGACATCGTCCGAGATGCGGGCGATCGTGCTGCCGACGACGTTGACGATCGAGAGCACATACGCGCCCTTGGACTGCGCCTCGCGGATGGCGGCGATGGTATCCGCCGTCTCGCCGGACTGCGAAATAATGATCATGAGCGTATGCTCGTCCACGATCGGGTCACGGTAGCGGAACTCACTCGCAAGGTCAGCATCGACCGGAATGTGCGTGAGCTTTTCAAGCGCATACTTGCCCGCCTGACCAGCGTAGAACGCCGAGCCGCAGGCCGTGATCATGATCTTGTTGAAGCCCATGAGCTGCTCGTCGGTCATCTTCAGCTCGTCAAACGCGACGCGGTGATCCTTCACGCGCGGGTCGAGCGTGGACTTGATGGCACGCGGCTGCTCCATGATCTCCTTGAGCATGAAGTGCTCGTAGCCGCCCTTCTCGGCAGCCTCGATGTCCCACGCGACGCGGGAGACAGGCTTGTGCACGGGCTTTCCGGTGCAGTCAAAGACGGTATAACCGTCGGCGCGCACCTCAGCGAGCTCTCCGTCGTCAAGATAGACCACATTTTTCGTGTGCGACACAAGCGCCGTCACGTCAGAGGCAAAGAAGTTTTCGCCCGCGCCGACGCCGATGATCAGCGGACAGCCGTTGCGCGCGAGGAACATCTGCTCCGGGCAGTCGGCGCACAGAATGCCGATCGCATAGCTGCCCTCCAGACGGCCAAGTGTCTTCATGACGGTGTCCTTCAGGTTGCCGTCGCCGGTGTAGTACATATCCAGCAGGTGAACGATGACCTCCGTGTCCGTCTCGCTATGGAACCGGAACCCCTTGGCCTGCAGCATCTCGCGCAGCTCCATGAAGTTTTCGATGATGCCGTTTTGCACGATGGCGAACTTGCCGTCGTTGCTCACGTGCGGATGGGCATTCGCCTCCGTCGGCGCGCCGTGCGTTGCCCAGCGCGTATGGCCGAGGCCGATATAGCCGTGAAGATCGCTACCGTCATGCGTTTTGGCCAGCAGATTCTTGATCTCGCCGCAGGCCTTGGCAAGCTCGATCGTGCTGCCGTCGAGCACGGCGATGCCGGCCGAGTCATAGCCGCGGTATTCGAGCTTCTGCAGCCCTTCGAGAAGGATCGGCGCAGCCTGCTGCGCGCCGACGTATCCAACAATTCCACACATAGTCGGTTCTCCTTATAGTTCTATAAAAATCCGTCTTATCCTGATTCTATGCCGACACCCTGCAAATACGTACAGAATGCCAAAATAGCATGCTAAATTTTATACCGTTTGGCGGCTCGTGTCAAGTTTCGGTTTCACAGCACGCGTATGTGATTCAAAATTAAATGCGCACCATAAGTTATGAGATTTCTTTCATCGACATCCAAAAGTCTTTCTTTTTCTTCTTTTAAAAGATCGGTTTTAGCCACAAGTTGACCATTTTTGCCCCCAAAAGTTGCTTAGGATATATAATTCATGTCATCCAAAGTGGGAAGCATATATCGCCCCCGTTTAAAATCTCCATAGCTTGTTATTTGTTTTCACACACAGCCGGTTATTTATTGAGCTTCAATAGCTCGATCAAGACGTCAATAGGCAGGAGCACCAGAAACAGCAAAACGTACATACCGCGCATCTCCTTTCCGGGTCAAATCATCCGCGCGCATCGCGGATTCGTTTTCTGTCTTTAATATACAGCATCACATGTCCAATAAAACGGTCACTGAAAGCAGAATACGAGAAAAAAGAGCTTGCAGAAATTGCATATTACCGCGCTGCATACTTCCGCATGCTTCGCAAAAAATAGGAGCGGGTCAAGAAACCCAAAACACGAAAAGGAGATGGAAAACGAAATGGCTACTTCCAACAGCAACAATCTGGTCAACCCCAATGCCCGCGAGGCGATGAACCGCTTCAAGATGGAGGCTGCCGCCGAAATGGGCGTGAACCTCAAGCAGGGCTACAACGGTGATCTGACGTCCCGTCAGGCCGGCAGCATCGGCGGTCAGATGGTCAAAAAGATGATCGCCGCCTACGAAAACGGCATGCAGTAAGCTGCTGCCATCCTGAGCAACAAAAAGCAGGGCCGCGGAAATTCCGCGGCCCTGTTGAGACTGTCAAAAAGTGTTACTTTTTGACAAAGGGGCTTGCGGCCTGACTGCATCGCACGCACCGTCTGCCTTGGGCGGACGGCGCGCACGTTTGCAGGCCGAGCAGTATTTTCTTCGACGCACATGTCGCCGAAGAAAATAATTGGACTTTCTTTCGCCGCTCCGGCGGCGAAACTCTACGAGGTTCTTGACATACTGAGCAAAGATGTACATTTTATTTTCCGGGATAAGCGGCGAAAAACGCCTTGATCGCGTCCGCGGGTGCAGTGCACGAGCCCTGGATCATGGTGGGCTTGCCGCCGCCGCGGCCGCTGATGGCCGCGTTGATAGTCTTTGCCTCGGCACGCAGATCCAGCGTGCGGCTGCCGATGATATAGCGATAGCCCTCCGCGTCGCTGCCGGTGAAGGCGGCGCAGACGCCGCCAGCGAGCAGCATACCGGCATTGACGAATTCGCGCATGGCGACCGGATCGTCAAAGCGGTCGATGACGCAGATGCTGCCGGGCGTCTCGTGCAGCAGCTGCAGGCGCTGCGCGTTGAGCCGGTGCTCGAGCTCTGCGGCCGCAGTCTTGAGCTGCACGATCTCATCGAGCAGGCGCTGCACAGCCGAAACAACGTCCGCCTGCCGCACGGACAGCTGCGCCGAGAGCGCCGCGACCTGCGCGCTCTTTTCCCGATAATCCACCTCCGCGTCCGCGCCGCACAGGATCGTCACACGGATTCCGCCGCGATGACGCATGACGGACGTGAACTTGATGGCGCCGATCTCGCCTGTGCAGGACACGTGCGGCGCGCAGCAGGCGCAGACATCATAGCCCTCGACAGTCACGATGCGCACATCCTCCGTGAGGTCGAGCTTGCTGCGGTAGGTCATCTGCGCAAGCCGCTCCGCAGACGGGTACTCCGTGCGGATCGGCACGTTGCGATACACGGCTTCGTTGGCTAGCTGCTCGATGTGCATGAGCTGCGGCCACGTGAGCTCGCCGTTATAGTCCATCGTGATCGTGTCTTGCCCGAGGTGGAAGCCGACGTTGTCAAGGCCGTATTCGCTGTGGATGAGCCCCGAGATGATATGCTCGCCGGAGTGCCCCTGCATACGCCGGAAGCGCTGCGGCCAGTCGATCTCTCCGCGCACCTGCGCACCGGGCGTGAGCGGTGCGTCGGTATAGTGCACGATCGCCTCCTGCGTGATCTGAACATCCAGCACGCGCGCACCGCCGAGCACGCCGGTATCCGCCGGCTGCCCGCCGCCCTCCGGGAAAAACAAGGTCTGGTCCAGCACCACAGCATAGCGCTCGCCGTCCGCGTCGCAGCGGAGCACCGCGGCGGTAAAATCGCGCCGATGGCTGTCCAGATCGTACAGTTTCTTGGTCATGGTCATATCCTCCATTTCTCGAAACAGTATATCAGCATTTTTCGTCGAACTCAACCCTTGCATATTTTGGTCGGATGTCGTATTCTTGTCACAACATCAGGAAAAGAGGATACTTATGAACCAGAAACTCAGAAACCTCGTCTACACCGCCATGCTCATGGCGCTGTGCTGCGTGGCAACGCTCGTCATCAAGATCCCGACCGTCACCGGCGGCTATCTCAATGCCGGCGACATCGTGGTCGTGCTCGCCGCTCTGCTGGCCGGTCCGCTCTACGGCGGCGTTGCTGCGGGCTTCGGCTCCGGCCTTGCAGACGTGATCTCCGGTTACATGAGCTACGCCCCTGGCACGCTCGTCGTCAAAGGGTGCGCCGCCGTGGTCGCAGCGCTGATCTTCCGCGCCTGCCGCAAGAAAAACTTCGGCTTTGCGCTGCTGAGCGCCATCTGCGGTGAGATCATCATGGTTCTCGGCTACTTCGTGTTTGAGGACTTCATCCTCGGTTACGGTCTGGCCGCCGCCGGCGAGATCCCGGGCAACGCCTGTCAGGCTGCCGTCGGCGTTGCGGGCGGTCTGGCGCTATACTTTGCACTGAGCAAGGTTCCGCAGCTGCGCGAATTCGCCGAATCCGTGTCGGCAAAGAAAGAAAAATAAGCTTTCAGGCGCAAAACAGCCGCTCCCGGTCGGGAGCGGCTCAATTTATCAAAGAACCTCGTAGAGTTTCGCCGCCGGAGCGGCGAAAGAAAGTCCAATCATTTTCTTCGGCGACATGTGCGTCGAAGAAAATACTTCTCGGCCTGCAAACGTGCGAGCCGTCCGCCTCTGGCGGACGGCTCGTGCGCTGCAGTCAGGCCGCAATCCCCTTTGTCAAAAAAGTAGTACTTTTTTGACAGCCTCAGCCGCTCCCGGTCAGGAGCGGCTGTTTTGCATATTCCGTTACACCACGCGCACACGGATGACCTCCGGAATACGGTCGATCCTTGCGATCTGGTCATCATCAAGGCAGCCGTTGAGATCCATCATGGCATAGGCGTACGCGCCGTAGGCCTTGTTGATCATGTTCTCCACGTTCAGGCCGGTGCTGCAGGCGATCTCGAGGAACTGGTTGAGCATCGTCGGCACGTTCTGGTGCAGGATGCACACACGGCTGACACCCATGCGCTCGAGTGTCGCATCCGGGAAGTTGACGGAGTTTTTGATGTTGCCGTTGGCGAGGTAGTCATACAGCTCGCGCGCGGCCATGACTGCGGACTTTTCCTCGCTCTCGGGTGTGCAGGCGCCCAGATGCGGCAGCGCAATGATGTTATCCACACCGACGACCTTCTCGTTCGGGAAGTCCGTGACATACTTGCCGACGCGGCCGGAGGCAATGGCGGCAAGCATGGCGTCGTCATCCACGATCTCGGCGCGCGACTCGTTGATGATGCGCACGCCGTCTTTCATCTTGGAAAATGCCTTGGCATCGAGCATATGGTACGTCGTATCCGTATACGGAACGTTGATGCTGATATAGTCCGCCTTGGCATAGATGCCATCGAGATTCACCTCGTGCTTGACATCGCGCGACAGACGCCATGCGGCATCCACGGACAGATACGGATCATACCCGCAGACGGTCATACCGAGCGAAACAGCAGCGTTTGCGATCAGCGCGCCGATCGCGCCGAGGCCGATCACCCCGAGTGTCTTGCCCATAAGCTCGGGGCCAGCAAACTGCGATTTGCCCTTTTCAACGAGCGCGGGGATGTCCTTGCCCCGGCCGTTGAGTCCCTTGACCCACTCGATGCTGCCGAGCACATCGCGAGACGAGAGCACGAGCGAGCAGAGGATCTGCTCCTTGACCGCCTCGGCGTTCGCGCCGGGCGAGTTGAAGACGACGATACCGCGGCGGCAGCACTCTTCCAGCGGGATGTTGTTCGTGCCGGCACCGGAGCGCGCGATGGCGATCAGGCTCGGCTCGAACGCATAGTCATGCAGGTCTGCCGAACGCAGGATCAGGCCGTCCGGATCGGAAACGTTCTCCCCGACGGTGCAGCCGCGCGCTTCGAGCTTCTGCAGGCCGCAGGGAGAAATATGGTTCATGGTCTTTATGTTATACATGGTGTTCCACCTCAAACTGTTTCAGATAATCGACGAGCGCATCCACGCCCGCCATCGGCATGGCGTTATAGAGCGAGGCGCGCATGCCGCCGGCAACGCGGTGTCCCTTGAGATTGAGCAGGCCGCGCGCTGCGGCACCGCTGATAAATTCCTTGTCAAGCGCATCGTCCCCGGTACGGAACGTAACGTTCATGTCCGAGCGCGAGCCCGGCTGCGCGCAGGCATGAAAGAGTGCGCTGTTGTCGAGAAAATCGTACACCTTCGCGGCGCGCGCATGCTTGAGCCGCTGCATACCTTCCACACCGCCCTGCTGCTCGAGCCATGCGAGCACAAGTCCGAGGATGTAGATGTTCCAGCACGGCGGAGTGTTATACATCGAGTCCTTGTCGATCATGCGCTGATAGCTGTACATGACCGGCGTGACAGGCAGCTCATGTCCGGCAAGCGCACGGTCAACGATCGCGACCGTGAGCCCCGCGGGTGCCATGTTCTTCTGCGCACCGGCAAAGATCACGCCGTACTTCGACACGTCCACCGGGCGCGAGAGAATGTCGGACGACATATCGCACGCGAGCGGCACGCCGCCGGTCTCGGGCACATACTGCCATTCCGTACCGTAGATGGTGTTGTTGGCGCAATAGTAAAAATACGAAGCACCGGCCGTGAGCTGCAGCTCGCTCTGCTGCGGGATGCGGGTGTGACCGCAGGTAGAGGTGTCGGCCGCGATGTGCACCGTGCCGTACTTCTCGGCTTCCTTGGCGGCGCTGCCGGAAAAGTGCCCGGTCACGGCGTAATCCGCCGTGCCGTGCGCCCCCATCAAGTTGAGCGGGATCATGGAAAACTGCGACGTGCCGCCGCCCTGCAAAAACAGGATCGCATGTGTGTCCGGCACGGACAGCGCGCTGCGAAAGCGCGCCTGCACTTCCTGAAAAATGTCGGAAAACGCCTGACTTCGGTGACTCATCTCCATTACGGACATACCCGTTCCGTGATAATTGAGCAGTTCTGCCTGTGCCTGCTGAAGCACTTCCTCCGGAAGCACTGACGGTCCGGCGGAAAAATTGAATGTATCCTTTCGAGTCACAAAAATCGCCTCCTGCGCTGAAATCGCCCCATTGCAGAACATTCCGCATGGATTGAGAAAATTCTAACACCATCCGGATGACGCGTCAAACCAAATCCCCCACAAGCATTTGCCCGGATATGGCAGAGATTTTGACATTTTTCACAACGCCGCGCAGATCTTCCCCCGCGACGCTGACCAGACAATAGTTATCCGAGTGCCCGACCCAGCGTCCGTCCTGCTCCGTCTCGAACAGGACCGGCAAAATCTGCCCGATCTGCTGCGCAAGATAGCGCTGCTTGCAGTCGTCGGCCACACGCTGCGCGGCGTGTGCGCGCGCGGATTTTACGGCGTGGCTGAGCTGCTCGGGCATGGCGTCCGCCTTCGTACCGGGACGGCGGGAATACGGGAACACGTGCACGGCTGCAAAGCCGACCTGCTCCAGGAATGCCACGGCCTGTGCCTGATCGTCCTCCGTCTCGCCGGGGAAGCCCGTGATCATGTCCGCCGTAAGCGCACAGCCCGGGAAATACCGGCGCAGCCGCTCGACACAGGCGAGAAACTCCGCCGTCGTATACTTGCGGTTCATGCGCGCGAGCGTGCGGTCGCAGCCGCTTTGCAGCGACAGGTGAAAATGTCGGCAGACCTGACCGGTCGCGGCGGCGCGGCGGCAAAAGTCCTCCGTGATGACCGTCGGCTCGATCGAGCCGAGGCGCAGGCGCATCTGCGGCGCGGCGGCGGCCACCGTCTCAACGGCATCGGCCAGCGTGAGTGTGCCCGGAAGATCCCGGCCGTAGGACGCGATCTCGATGCCGGTCAGCACAAGCTCACGGTAGCCCTCCTCGGCCAGATGCGCAGCCTGCCGCGCCATTTCATCCGGCGGAAGACTGCGGATGCGGCCGCGCGTATACGGGATGACGCAATAGGTGCAGAAGTTGTTGCAGCCGTCCTGGATCTTGAGCATCGCGCGCGTGCGGCCATAGGCAGCGCCGGCAGGCAGCGGCTCAAAGTCAAAGCGCCGGAACGGGTTATCGACGCAGGTGACGGGTGTGTGCTCACGTAACGCACGCAGGATATCGTCCACGAACGCCTGCTTGCTGCCGCTGCCGTGCACGACATCGGCGCCGATGGCGGCGGCATCCTCGGGGCTGAGCTGCGACCAGCAGCCGCACACGGCACACAGTGCCTGCGGGTGCTCCTCGCGCAGCTTGCGGATCATCTGGCGCGACTTGCGCCCGCCTTCCGCCGTGACGGCGCAGGTATTGACAACGATCAGGTCGACCGGATCTCCCTCCCCTGCGGCCGTAAATCCGTGCGGGTGCAGCAGCGTTTCGATCGCCTGCGCTTCATACTGGTTGACCTTGCAGCCGAGGGCGGTTATAATATAGTGCATAAAAACATCTCCAAATCGAGGTAAGTGATCATGGTTTATCTGGACAATGCCGCAACGACCCGTGTCTGCCCGGAGGCAGCGGAAGCGGCAGTACATATGATGACGGAGTGCTTCGGAAATCCGAGCACGACCTACAAGCTCGGCCGCGAAGCCAAGGCCGCCGTGGACAAGGCGCGCGGTCAGATCGCCGGGGCGCTCGGCTGCCAGCCGGACGAAGTATACTTCACGTCCTGCGGCTCCGAGGGCGACAACTGGGCGCTCATCTCCGGCGCGCGGTCGATGCGCCGGCGCGGCAAGCACATCATCAGCTCCGCCGTGGAGCATGACGCGGTGCGTAAATCGCTCGACTTTCTGGAAAAAGAGGGATACGAGATCACACGCCTGCAGCCGGACGGCGCAGGAGCGATCCCGCTTGAGCGTGTGCGCGCGGCGCTGCGTCCGGACACGATCCTCGTCTCGCTCATGATGGTCAACAACGAGACAGGTGCAATCAACGACATCGCCGCCGTCGCCCGGATGCTGAAAGCAGAAAACAGCATTGCGCTGCTGCACACGGACGCGGTGCAGGGCTTTTTGAAGGTGCCGTTTTCGGCCAAAACGCTCGGCGCGGACCTCATCACCATCAGCGGTCACAAGATCCACGCGCCGAAGGGCATCGGCGCGCTCTACATCCGCAGCGGGCTGAAGCTGCCGCCTTACATCCACGGCGGCGGTCAGGAGCGCGGCATCCGCGCCGGCACGGAACCAACGCCGCAGATCGCCGCCTTCGGCGTCGCGGCAGAGATCGCCAGTGCGAAAATGGCCGAGGCTACGAAAACCATGGCCGAGCTGCGCACGCACGCCATCGACCGGCTGACGGCCGAGGTGGAGGGTGTGACTGTCATCGGCGGCGGCGCGCCGCACATTCTCAGCATCTCTCTGCCCGGCTACCGGAGCGAGGTGCTGATGAACTTCCTCGAGGCGCGCGAGATTTACACATCAAAAAGCTCCGCCTGCAAAAAGGGCGGGCGGAGCCATGTTCTTGAGGCGATCGGGCTGCCGTCCAACGTGATCGACGGCGCACTGCGCATCAGCTTTTCGCGCTACACCACGCGGGAAGATATCGACGCGCTGTGCGATGCGCTGCGCGACGCCAAGCAATCCCTCTTCCCGTCACTTCACTGAATCATCCTTCGTTTCCTTGAGCGCTGCGTGCGGTGCCTCCGTCGGCAGACGCACCGGGCGCAGCGTGGCATCGTCGATATAATCCAGATTCATGTATTCCGCGGTCTCTGTTTGGAGGCCGCGTTTTTTCAGCCCGTTATTGACCAGCTTCTCCAGACCGGCATAGATCACGACGAACACCGGCACGCCCAGCAGCATGCCGATAAAGCCGAACAGACCGCCGCCGAGCAGGATGGCAAACATGATCCAGAAGCCGTTGATACCGGTGGAGCTGCCGAGGATCTTCGGTCCGATGATGTTGCCGTCGATCTGCTGCAGGACGAGGATAAAGATGACATAGATCAGGCACTTCATCGGCGAATCAAGCAGAATGATGAGTGCAGTCGGCACGGCGCCGATGAACGGGCCGAAAACCGGGATGATGTTCGTCACGCCGACGACCACGCTCACGAGCACGACATACGGCATGCGCATGATCGCACAGCAGATATAGCAGATGACACCGATGATGGCAGAGTCAATGACCTTGCCGCTGATAAAGCTCATGAACGCCGTGTCCGTAAAACGGATGGCCTTGAGGATGCGCTTGGAGGAGCGGAGAGGGAAAATGCTGTAGAGCACCATCTTGGCTTTTGCCAGAAACAGCTCCATATTCGACAGGACATAGCAGGCGACAACGAAGCCGATGAGCACGTCAAGAATGCCGCGCAAAACGGCATAGATGCCGGTCGTCAGGCTCGTGACAACCTTGCCCATGGACGGCAGCAGCGCCGTCTTTGCCCAGTCGAGCAGGCTGTCGGAAGCTTTCCCGGTCGCCGAGAGGAGCGCCTGTTCCACCTCGGGGTTGTTTTCAAAGAAGCGATTGATCCAGCCGGTGATCGTGTCGTAATACTGCTGGGAGTTGAGCACGATGCTCTCAATGCTCGTATAGAGCTGCGGGATGATGAGCCAGACGAGCGCGGCAATCAAAACCAGCGCGACCAGGATCGCCAGAACTACGGACAAACCGCGCGCAAGCGACTTGCTCACAGGTTTTTTGGGCCGGATCTTCTGAAGCAGCGGCTCAAAGAGCTTGCGCTGGAACATTTTCACCAGCGGCCAGAGCAGATATGTGATGACCATGCCCCAGATGATCGGACTGAGGATGCTAATGAGCGTTCCGATTGCGCCGCTGATCGATTTTCCGTGCTGCAGGAGCATGAAAAACAGGATCGAACACGCGATCACGCCGAACGCCGTGATGCCCCAGCCGAAATATTTGTTTTTCGGATCAAAACGCTTCATAAATCGTTCTCCCATCGCGCCTACCGGCGCCTGTCGGTGCTGTCAGTAACGCTCTATATTTTACTATCATGCACTCGAAGCGTCAAGCGGGTAATGCTGAGCTTTTCGCACATTTGCGACAGGAAGCGGCGCATCTTGACACGCTCTGAACACCGCAATGTGCAAAAGGCTGTGCAAATTGTGGGGACACGGACTGCTTTTCCGCCGCGGCGCGGCATAGGCTGGTATGGAAAAGCAACGAAAGGGGCGGATAACATGAAGCAATGGATCTCCCTGCTGCTCACGGCGCTGCTGCTGTGCACGCCCGCGGCGGCGCTCGAGCAGCCGTCAGAGGAGGAGCTGAGCATCGGCGCGCCGGCGGCGATCCTGATTGAGCGCGAGACCGGCACGGTGCTCTATGAGAAGAACGCCGACGAGCGCCTCTCCCCCGCGAGCGTGACGAAGATCATGACACTGCTGCTCATCTTCGAGCAGCTCGACAGCGGTCAGCTCTCCACGGACGCCGTGGTCACCGCAAGCGCCAACGCGTGCGCCATGGGCGGCAGCCAGATCTGGCTCAGGGAGGGAGAACAGATGACCGTCGACGAGATGATCAAATGCATCGCCGTGAGCTCCGCCAATGACTGCGCCGTCGCCATGGCCGAGCATATCTGCGGCTCGGAGGCGGCCTTTACCAAACGTATGAACGAGCGCGCGCAGGCACTCGGCATGGAAAACACGCACTTTCTCAATTCCACCGGGCTGACCGACGACCCCGCGCACTACACGACCGCGCGGGACATTGCCGTCATGTCGCGCGCACTGCTGGCATACCCGCGCATCCGCGACTACACGACCATCTGGATGGACACCGTGCGTGACGGGCGCTTTGGGCTCGCAAACACCAACAAGCTCATCCACGGCTACCCCGGCGCGACCGGGCTGAAAACCGGCTATACAAAGCAGGCCATGCACTGCGTATCCGCCAGCGCCGAGCGCGACGGCGTGGAGTACATCGCCGTCGTGCTGCACGCCGAGAGCTCAGCCGCACGCTTCCAGGACGCGCGGACACTGCTCGACTATGCCTTCGCCAACTATGCGCACTGCCCCATTGCAGCCGGCATTGTTATCCCGCCCGTGCGCGTGCGCTTTGCTGAGACCGACAGCGTGCAGCCGGTGCTCTCCGGCGCAGACACCATCCTCGTGCGCAAGAACGCAGCAGCGCCGCAGTTTGACATTGCACTCGATGAAGACCTGTGCGCGCCGCTGCCGCCGGGCGCACAAGTCGGCACCGTGACCGTGACCGACAGCGACGGGGACACGACCGTTATCCCGCTTACCGTTCCCGACGGCGCTGCGCGCATCACGACGACACACCTCTGGCTGCGGGTGCTGCGCGCGCTGTGAGCGGCAGATAACGGTTGCGAAATCCGGATTATCGTGTATACTGGAGATATCCTTTATGAGAGAAGGGATCGCTATGATCAAAGTAGACCTTTCCGGCGCTGCCGGATTTTTTGACCCCGCGGGGCCGGATTATGCGGCCGCTGCACGGGCGCACCGCGCCCTGCTCGAGCACTCGGGCGCCGGCGCGGAATTCACCGGCTGGCTCGACCTGCCGGGACGCATCCAGAACGGTGAGCTCAAGCAGATCCTCACCGCCGCCTCGCGCATCCGGGGCCGTGCGCAGGCGCTGGTCGTCGTGGGGATCGGCGGGTCGTATCTCGGCGCGAAGGGCGCCGTGGAGCTGCTGCGGCCGCACCCGCAGCCCGGCGACCCGAAGATCCTCTTCGCCGGAAACTCCCTGTCGCCGGACGCGCTGATGCACCTGCTCGAGGAACTGGGCGATCTGGATTTTGACATCAACGTCGTGTCCAAGTCCGGCACAACACTTGAGCCCGCGCTCGCATTCCGGATGTTCCGCGGTCTGCTGGAGGCAAAGTACGGCACGGAGAAGGCCAAAAAGCACATCTTCGCCACGACGGACGCCCACCGCGGCGTGCTCAAGCAGATGGCCGACGAAGAGGGCTGGGAGACGTTCGTCGTGCCCGATGACGTCGGCGGGCGCTACAGTGTGCTGTCCGCTGTCGGCCTGCTGCCGATGGCCGCCGCCGGCATCGACGTGCAGACCGTGATCGGTGAGGCGATCGAAGCCTTCACCGCCATGAGCGCGCAGTCGCCCGAAAACCCCGCGTGGCAGTATGCCGCCGCGCGCCAGCACCTGTATCGGCTCGGCAAGACGACCGAGATCCTCGCCTGCTACGAACCGTCGTTCCGGTTCATGGCCGAGTGGTGGAAGCAGCTCTACGGTGAGAGCGAGGGTAAAAACGGCATCGGCATCTTCCCCGCCTCCGTCGAATACAACGCAGACCTGCACTCCATGGGTCAGTATATTCAGGACGGACCGCGCACGCTCATGGAGACCGTCGTCTCGTTCGAGCAGCCGCTCAATGAATTCAGCGTTCCTTTTGCCATGGGCGATCCCGACCGGCTCAACTACCTCGCCGGGCGCAAGCTCAGCGACATCAGCCGCATGGCACAGGAGGCCGTGAAGGCCGCACACATCACCGGCGGCGTTCCGAATCTCGAGGTGCGCGTGCCGAAGCGCGACGAGGCAGGCTTTGCATGGCTCGTGTGCTTCTTCGAGCTCGCGTGTGCCATTTCGGGCTATATGTCCGGCGTCAACCCGTTTGACCAGCCCGGCGTGGAGGCGTACAAGAAGAATATGTTCTCCCTGCTCGGCAAACCGGAGGCAAACTGAAAAGTTATCGTTGCAGTCAGCGCGAAAACGTGATAATCTAGACACAGGGCACCGCCCTGACTTTCAAAAGGAGTGTGATTGACATATGGTCCAGCTGATCATGGGTCTCAAAGGTTCCGGCAAAACAAAACGTCTGGTGGAAATGGTCGCCACGGCCGTCCGTGAGGAATCCGGTTCTGTCGTGTGCATTGAAAAGGATAAAAAACTCACCTACGATATTCCGTATCAGGCGCGCCTGATCTACGCCTGCGACTATGCGAACGCGATGGGCTCTTACGATTTCTTCAAGGGCTTCCTCAGCGGCCTGCATGCCGGCAACTACGACATCACCCATGTGTTTATCGACAACTTTACGAAGATGCTCTCCGAGATTTCCGAGCAGCAGATCGCAGAGTTCCTGGCATGGCTGAATGATTTCTCCGAGCGCGAGCACATTCAGTTCACTCTGTCTCTGAGCATGGATCCTGCAGCGACCGGCAGCGAGATTACCAAATACATGATCTGACATACAGCAAAACCGCCGTTCTGTTCAGAGCGGCGGTTTTTTGCACGCATTATTCGGCGAGCTCGCGGTACATAGCCGCAGCATCGTCTTTTTTTGCGTTCTCCGTGACGGCGAGCACCTCCACCTTTACGGTGCGCTGTCCGAGGGCGATCTCGATCACGTCGCCGATCTTGACGTCATACGATGCCTTCGCCGTGCGGCCGTTGACCGTGATACGCTGACCGTCGCAGGCGTCGTTTGCCACCGTGCGGCGCTTGATGAGGCGCGAAACTTTCAGATATTTATCCAGACGCATAGAGCTCCTCCTGACAAAAACGCTCCGGTCATCCCGGAGCGTTTCACATCGTTCTTATTTGGAAACCGCGTCCTTGAGCACCTTGCCCGCCTTGAAAACAGGCACGCGCGTTGCCGGGATCTCGATCTCTTCCTTGGTCTTGGGGTTGCGGCCGATACGGGCGCCGCGCTCCTTGATGTCAAACACGCCGAAGCCGACGAGCTGCACCTTTTCGCCGACCTCGAGGTTCGCGGCGATGGTGTCGAACGCCGCGTTGACGGCCTTCTCACTGTCCTTCTTGGACAGACCGGTCTTTTCAGCAACTGCAGCAATCAGTTCTGCCTTATTCATGATGGTAATCCTCCTACTTCATGTTTGTGTTGGCATATGCCATTTTATAGAATCCCGCACGGGTCTCTCACTGCCGTGCAGATTTCCTGCTTTCCTGTTCCGCACTGACGGTCTGCTTTGCCTGCTGCCAGAGCGTGAGCATCTGCTCAAGCGTGCACTGTTCAAGCGCCGTACCGTCGTTTGCGGCCGCGGTCTCCATGGCGGAAAACCTGCGGATGAATTTTTCGCACGCGGCGTGTGCCGCCTGCTCGGGATCGATGCCCGCAAAACATGCAACCTTCACGGCGGCGAAGAGCAGGTCGCCCAGTTCGTCACCGATCGCCTCCGTATCGCCGGAGGCCACGGCTGCGCGCAGCTCGCGCGTCTCCTCATCGACCTTATCAAGCGCCGCATGTACATCCGGCCATTCAAAGCCGGTCTTGGCGGCCTTGGCCTGGATCTTATCGCAGCGCCAGAGCGCCGGCAGGCTGCGCGCCACGCTGTCCATCGCCTCGGCGGTGGTTGTCTGCGCGCGTTCGCGCTGCTTCATGGTGTCCCAGTCCGGCGTGTCCGGATCGTCGCGGCGAAACACATGCGGATGCCGGTAAACGAGCTTTTTGCAGGCAGCGTCCGCCACATCGTCAATATCAAAATGCCCGGCCTCACGCTCAATATCCGTGTGAAACAGCACCTGCATGAGCACGTCGCCCAGCTCCTCGCGCATGTGCACAAGGTCTCCGGCGTCGATCGCCTCACAGGCCTCATACGTCTCCTCGAGGAAGTTGCGGCGGATGCTCTCGTGCGTCTGCACCTGATCCCAGGGGCAGCCGTTCGGCGAACGCAGGTACGAGACGAGCGCAACGAAGTCGCGCAGGTCATAGCTTTCTTTGCAGAGAAAATCTAACACAATTTTGCTCCTTCTGCAACCCTTTTTTGAAAAAACCATTGAAAATTCAGGGTTTTCGGTGTTATGTCATCTGATATGCAGGACTTTTGCGAGCTTTTCACCGCGCGGGATCAGCTGCATATCCGCAAGCGTGATGGCGCGCGTTTTGACCACCGCAACAAGATATGTCACGACCGCGCAGGCCATCGCCGCGAGCATAGCCAGCGCCACTCGCTTCCAGCTCAGGTCGCCGCCTATGACAGCGCTGAGCCCGGCATACACGCCTCCGGCTACGACCGCCATGAGCAGTGTGCTCAGCAGCGGACGCGCAAGGCAGCGCCCGATATGCAGCCGCTCATGCAGCGTGCGGCACAGGAAGATGTAGTTCATGATGCAGATGACCACATAGCACGCGAGCGTGCCGATCGGCGCGCCGACGATGTTGAGCTCCGGCACTGCGATCAAAAACCAGTTGACCGCGACCTTGGTCACGCCGCCTGCCAGCATCGACCACACGGGGCACAGCTCATGCCCGGTCGCCTGCAGGACGGCCGTTGTGATGAGTGAAATGCACACGAACACAGACGCAAGCCCCAAAAACATCAGCAGCATAGGCCCGGCGTCATTGCTGTTCGGATAGAGCACGTTCACGATCGGGTCGCAGAGCACGGCGAGCCCGACACCCATCGGCATGGCGACGACCGCCGAGATGCGCAGCGCAGACTCCGCAATATCATGTCCCTGTGCAAACTTCTTCTGCACAACCGCGGCAGCAATCGCCGGAACGATGCTGATCGTCATCGGCGTCACGAACGCAGCCGGAAGGTTAAAGAGTGTCAGCGTTTTCCCGTAGACGCCGTAGAGAATGTTTGCGTATGTCTCCGAATAGCCCAGCGCCGTCTGCAGACGGTACATGATGAGCTTGGTGTCGACGAGGTTGATGATGCTCAAAACGCTTGAGCCGAGCGCGATCGGGATACTGATGCGCAGCAGCGTGCCGAGAATGCGGCCGGCAGAGTCCGGAACGTCCGGGTCGGCGACCGGTTTGTCCGGATAGTGCCGGTGCTTATAGATCGAGACGTAGATGAGCGCGAACGCACCGCCCGCCGTGACGCCGAAGATCGCGCCCGCCGAGGCGACCGGCAGCCCCTTGCCCGCGCGCGTAAAGCTCCACGCGAGCACCAGACCGACCGCGACCTTTCCCACGACCTCAAGGATCTGTGAGACAGTGGTCGGCTTCATGTTGCTCATGCCCTGCGCATAGCCGCGGTACGTGCTCGTCAGGTACACGAGCACGAGCGCCGGGGACAGCGCCCAGATGCTCTGCGCCGCGCGGACGTTGTTTTGCATCCCGGCCAGCTCCGTCGGAAACAGGAACATGACCAGCCCGAGCAGAATGCCGAAGATTGCAAACGTCAGCCATGCAACGCGGAAGATCTTGCGCGCCTGCATGGGACGGCCGAGCGTGTCCGCCTCGCTGATCATGCGCGAGAGCGCGACCGGCATGCCCGCCGTAGCCATCGTGAGAAAAACGTAATAGATATTGTAAGCGACGGAAAAGTATCCATACCCCTCGTCGCCGAGGATATTGCCGAGCGGGATCTTGTAGATCGCGCCGAGGATCTTGGTGACCACCACGCCGGCCGCCATAATGGCCGCGCCGTGGAGATAGTTCTGCTTGCTGTTTTCCTGCAAAACGCGCTCCCTCCCCGCTGAAATTTCACGTGCCGCTATACTTTACACGAACACGCAGAAAAAATCAAGGGAACGCGATGCATTCCCTTGATTTGCAGTTGGATTTTTTCGATCAGGCCTTGCGGACGCTGTCGATGTGGCGCGTCAGGTCGAGCATCTTGTTGGAGAAGCCCCACTCGTTGTCGTACCAAGCCATGAGCTTGACGAAGTGATCGTTGAGCGCCAGACCCGCTCTGGCATCGAAGATGCTGGTGTGCGGATCGGTGATGAAGTCGGAGGAGACGACCTCGTCGTCAACGTACTCGACGACGCCGGCCATCGGGCCTTCCGCGGCAGCCTTGACGGCGGCGCAGATCTCTTCATAGGTCGCAGCCTTCTCCAGACGGCAGGTCAGGTCGACGATGGACACGTCCGCGCTCGGGATACGCATGGAGGTGCCGGTCAGCTTGCCCTGCAGAGCCGGGATGACCTTGCCGACAGCCTTGGCAGCGCCGGTGCTGGTCGGGATGATGTTGCCGTGCACGCCGCGGGACAGGCGCCAGTTCTTCTTGGAGAAGCCGTCAACGACCTGCTGGGTGGCAGTATCGGCGTGGACGGTGGTCATGAGGCCCTCGACGATGCCGAAGTTGTCGTTGATGATCTTGGCCAGCGGCGCAAGGCAGTTGGTAGTGCAGGAAGCGTTGGACACGATCTTGATGTCGGGGGTATAAGCGTCGAGGTTGACGCCGCAGACGAACATCGGCGTGTCGTCCTTGGACGGGCCGGAGAGCACGACGACCTGCGCGCCGGCATCCAGATGATCCTGCGCCTTTTCCTTGGTCAGGAACGCGCCGGTGCACTCGAGCACATACTCAACGCCCAGCTCACCCCAGGGCAGGAGCTTCGCATCACGGTTGTTGAGCAGCGCAACACGCTTGCCGTTGACGATCAGGGCCGGGTTTTCGCCCTCTTCAAAATCAACGGTGCCGTTGAAGCGGCCGTGCACGGAGTCATACTTCACGGTATATGCCAGCTGCTCAGGCGTTTTGTCCGGAGCGTTGACGGCGACGACCTCAATATCGTCAGCGCAGATCGCGGCGCGGAATGCCAAACGGCCGATACGGCCGAAGCCATTGATGCCAATTTTAATCATACTCGTTTCCTCCTGTTAGATCTGCTGCGCACAGCACGCAGCGCATTTCATCATACGGCTCTATTTTATATCAAATCCGGAAAAAGCGCAACCACATTCTTTCCAATTCACGATGCGCAGTCGATCACAAGTGACAATTTTTCGTTCAGATTTTCGCAAAAACTTGTATCTATTGACGAGCTCTGCTATACTGATTTTTAATACATCTCAGGGGGGATCGGAAAATGAGCAATACGCACATCATCGACTCGCTCAGCACACTGTTTTCCATGAGCACGACAGCCGTGCTCGGTGCGCAGGAGCAGTTCATCGCATTTATGAATCCGGCGGCGCAGGAGCTCTTTCGCGGCGACCGTACAAATCACAAGCTCTCCGAGCTGCTGCCGGATCACATTACCGAGGCCACGGCGACGGAATTCGTGACCTCCGCCATGGTCGGCAAGCGCCATGTCATCGTATCCGTGACATCATTCGGCGCGTTCCGGCTCTTCTCGCTTGAGCCGCAGGACGAAAACACGCTGCGCGCAGGCGCACAGTTTGCGCCGTTTCTGACGTCGCTGTCGGGCTTGCACACGCTCACGACGTACTTCCATGATTACGGCATGCAGCTGAGTGATGTGCACTTTCGCCACAATGCCGCCGAACTCAAGCGGTTTTATTACCGGCTGCTGCGCTTTGCGCTCAATGCCTCCACCGCCTCCGGGCTGAGCGACGGGTCGCTCGCATTCGCACCGCAGCTATGCGATCTCGGCGCGGAATGCCGGATGCTGCTGGAAAACATACAGTCGATCGCCGACGACAACGGCATCGTGCTCGACGTGCACATTCCGGAAGCGCCGATCGAGTGCGCGCTCGACACGGCGCTCATCCAGCGGATGCTGCTCAACATCATCGCAAACTGCATGGAGCGCTGCTCGCGCGGCGACCGCATCCACATTACCGTCACACAGGAGGGTGACCGCGCAGACATCATCATCTGTGACGACGGCACACGCATCGCTCCGGCGAAGCTCGGGACGATCTTCATCCCGCTGCGCGTGACGGGCGTGGACTTTTCCGATCTGAGCAGCAATGGTTTCGGCCTCACCGTCGCGCTCGGTGTCGCAGAAAAGCACAACGGCACGATCCTGCTCGAGAGCAACGCCTGGAACGGCACGACCTTCCACGTCGTGCTCAGTACGGCGCTGCCGGAGTCGACACTGTTTCGCGCACCGAGAGCGCCCTATGTCCGCGCGGAGGAGGATCCCGTCCTTGTCTTTCTGGCGGATCAATTGCCGAAGGTCTGAAACTGTGAGCCTTTTGCCGGAAAATCGCTTTGGTTTTCAGGCAGACCAAAGCGGCGTGCCGCCCGATGTTGGCGGCACGCCGCTTTTTCTGTGATTACTTTTATCACTCGGTCAGCCAGCGTGCGCGCAGTATCTCCCGCTCAGCCTCACCGACGCCGAGCGCCTGTAACAGGAAGGCGTCCACGCTGCCATAACGCGCTTCGGCCGCGTCGCGCGCGGCTGTCAGAAACTCCGCGTCCGCGCAGTCGAATGTGCGGATGACATCCCGCTCTGCCTCTGTGAGGTCATAGTCCTTGACCGCCGTCAGCAGACAGTCAGTCGAGGCGGCCATGCGCTCATTCGTGATCAGATAGTTTTCCACGATGACCGGCCAATCCACGCCCAGCGCCGTCAGCAGCAGCATTGTGCCGACACCGACGCGATCCTTTCCGGCCGTACAGTGATAGAGCAGCGCGCCGTCCGTCTGCGCAAGCAGGAGCGCAAAAAACTGCCGGTAGTGGTCGACAGAGAATTCCCGCGTGACAAGGCCGCGGTACAGCTCGCACATGAACGCTCGCTCCTTGCCCGCCATCGTTTTTGCATGCGCAACGACGGCGCCATAGGGATCCGCCTGCTCCTCACGCGTCAGGCCGGCCGCCGCCTGCTGCACGATCGGGCAGTGGATATAGCGCACGCCCGCAAGGACGCGGTCAGGCTTCTGCTCCCGCTCCAGATCGGTGCGAAAGTCGATGACCGTGCGCAGCGGGTATTGGCTGAGCGTGTGCGCATCGGCGTCCGTAATGCCCGCAAGCTCGCCGCTGCGCAGCAGCAGCCCTGTGCGCACCTTGCGCCCGTCCATCGTCGGCAGGCCGCCGAGGTCGCGCGCATTCGGCGCGCCGCGCAGCAGATAGCGCTCAGAGATCAAAGAGTTTCTTTCCATTTTGCAGTGTTACCTCCGCGACTTGGTCTGTGGTCATGCCCTTGATCTCCGCGACGCGCGCGGCGATGAACGGCAGGTTACGTGAATCATTGCGCTTACCGCGATTCGGCACGGGCGCAAGATAGGGGGAATCCGTTTCCAGCAGGATGCGCTCCACCGGGCAGGCGGCGATCACCTCGGGCGCTCTGGCGGCATTTTTGTATGTGATCGGCCCGTCAAAGCCGAGATACCAGCCGCGGCGCAGCAGTTCGCGCGCCATCTCCACGCTGCCGGAATAGCAGTGGAACACACCGCGCAGCTGCGGATAGTCGCACACGATGCGCAGGCTGTCACCGTGCGCCTCGCGGTCATGCACGATGACCGGCAGATCCAGCTCGAGCGCAAGCTCCAGCTGCGCGCGGAACATCCGCTCCTGCTTCGCCTTTGTGGAGGCGTCCCAGTAATAGTCCAGCCCGATCTCGCCGATAGCGCAGACCTTCGGCTGCGCCGCCAGCGCGCGGATGTACGCAAGGCTGCTGTCCGTCCAGCTGTCGGCCTCCTCCGGATGCCAGCCGACGGCGGCATAGACAAAATCGTGCGCCTGTGCCAGCGCAACGGCACGCTCCGACGTGACGCCGCTGTCACCGGGGTCGACCACGAGCGCGACGCCGCTCTCATGCACGGCGCGCAGCACCTCGTCGCGGTCGGCGTTGAACTTTCCGCTGTCGTAATGCGCGTGGGTGTCAAAAAACTGTGTCATTCGGCGTGATAGGTCGCGGCCGGGCGGCGCTTGTGCTCGCTGCGGCTATGGTAGCGGTCGATGATGGCTTTGTCGTGCTCGTTGGCCTCGCCGGTGAGGATGTACTTGTCAATGGCGGCATAGCTCACGCCCATCTCCTGCTCGTCCGTCTGCCCCTCGAAAAGGCCGGCTGACGGCGCCTTGCGGATGATGTTTTCCGGCGCGTGCAGCCACGTCAGAAATTCATAGATCTCCGTCACGGTCAGGTCGGCGATGGGGTTAAAGTCATATGCACCGTCGCCCCACTTCGTGAAGTAGCCCATGTACGCCTCGCTGCGGTTACCTGTCCCGGCGACGAGGCGTCCCTCCGCCGCGCCGATCGTGTAGAGCGTGAGCATGCGCAGGCGCGGCGCAATATTGGACGTTGCCATCTGGTTGAGCGTCGTGACGGCGGAGAGCGTCTGCATGACGAGCTCCTTTTCCGCCGTGAGGTCGACCGTGCGTGTCTCGATGTTGAACTGCTCGGCCACAGCCAGACCGTCGCTCATGTCCTCGCCGAAGTTGCGCTTAGAGGCACATGGCATCATGATGCCGACCGTGTTGTCGCACGCCGCCTTGCAGAGGATGCCGACGAGCGCACTGTCCTTGCCGCCGCTGTTGCCGTAGATGATGCCCTGCGCGCCGCTGCTCTTGAGCAGGTCGCGGATAAAGGCGACGCGGTTTTCAAATTCTTTTGCGTAATCTCGCATGATTTCCACTCCGTTTCTTTCGTTACTCCTGGATCATGTCCAGAAATTCTGCTTCCGTAATGATGGGCGTGTCGAGTGTGAGCGCCTTCTGATACTTCGAGCCGGTGTTTTCCCCGGCCAGCAGATAGGACGTCTTTTTCGACACGGATGAACTGGTTTTGCCGCCGAAGCGCTCAATAATAGCGCCGGCCTCATCGCGGCTGAAGTGCTCGAGCGCGCCGGTGAGCACGAACGTCTTGCCCGCAAAGCGGTGGTCAACGATCTGTTCCTTGGACTCGAAGCTGACACCGGCCGCGCGCAGCAGACGGATCTGGTGCTGCGACTGAGGATTTGCAAACCACGCGCGCAGGTACGCAGCCGTTGTCGGCCCGACGTCGGGAATGGCCATGAGCTCGTCCTCCGTCGCCGCCATGAGCTTGTCGAGCGTGCCGAAGTGCATCGCCAGCACCTTGGCCGCCTTCTGCCCAACCTGCCGGATGCCGAACGCACACAGCAGACGCGCCATGCCCGCATCCTTGCTCTTTTCAATGGCTGTGATGAGGTTTTCGGCCGACTTTTTGCCCATATGATCCAGCGCCGCGACCGCCTGCGGCTCGAGGGAATACAGCTCCGCCGGCGAGCGCACGAGCCCAGAGTCGATCAGCGACTGGCACAGCGAGATGCCGAGCCCGTCGATATCCATCGCCTCACGCGAGGCGAAGTGTGCGATGTTGCGCAGCCGCTGCGCCGGGCACTCTGCACCCGTGCAGCGCAGGGCGGCACCGTCCGGATCGCGCACGACCGGTGCGCCGCACTCGGGGCAGGTGTCCGGCATGTGAAACGGAACCGTGCCCTCGGGGCGCTTTTCGCGCACGACGGAGAGGATCTCGGGGATGATCTCCCCCGCCTTCTGCACGAGCACCGTGTCGCCGATGCGCAGGTCAAGATTGTCGATGAAATCCTGATTGTGCAGCGTGGCATTCGTAACGGTCGTCCCCGCCAGACGCACCGGGTCGATGACCGCCTTCGGTGTGAGCACGCCCGTGCGCCCGACCTGCACGACGATGTCGCGCACGCGGCTCTCCTTTTTCTCCGGCGGGTACTTATACGCCACCGCCCAGCGCGGGAATTTCGCCGTGCTGCCGAGATACTGCCGCTGCGCAAGGTCGTTGATCTTGATGACCGCACCGTCGATGTCAAACGGGAATGTCTCGCGGTTGTCACCGATCCAGTCGATACGCGCGCAGCAGGCATCAAGCGTCTCGCAGCGCCGGTACGGCACGACCGGGAAGCCGAGCGACGCCAGATAGTCAAGCGTCTGCGCATGGGTGGCAAACGTGCGGTCGCTGTCATACTGAAGGTTGAAGATTATAATATCCAGCTTGCGCGCCGCCGCGACCTTCGGATCCTGCTGGCGCACAGAGCCCGCCGCGGCGTTGCGCGGGTTTGCCAGCAGCGGCTGCTCAAGCAGCTCACGCTCGGCATTGAGCTGCGCAAACACGGCGTGCGACATATAGACCTCGCCGCGCACGATGAGCTTTGCGGGCGCATTTTCAAGCGTCAGCGGCAGGTTTCGCAGCGTGCGCAGATTTTCCGTCACGTCCTCGCCGGTGACACCGTCGCCGCGCGTCGCGCCGCGCACGAACACACCGTTTTCATACTCGAGCGACATGGACAGACCGTCGATCTTCGGCTCGACAGAGTAATCATGCGCCTGCGTGAGCGCGGTGTCCATGCGCGCGCCGAACGCGCGCAGCTCGTCAAACGAGAACACATCCTGCAAGCTCTCGAGCGGCACCTGATGGTGCACCTGCGCGAAGGTGTTGAGCGCGTAGCCGCCGACGTGCTGCGTCGGCGAATCGGGCGAGGCATATTCCGGGTGCGCCGCCTCAAGCTCCTCCAGTCTGCGCAGGAGCGCGTCATATTCAAAGTCGCTGATCTCGGGCGCGTCCTTCACATAGTAGAGAAAGTTTGCGCGCTCCAGCTCACGGCGCAGCGCCAGAATTTCTTCATGTACATCCATAGTCGTTACTCCACTTCCACATACGTCTGGGGCACTTTGCCGACGATGACCGTCTCGGCCAGCAGCGCTTGCGTGCCCACAGTCTCCGTCTGGTGCGCCCACGGCACCAGAATGTCCAGATCCATGTTGATATCGAGGTATAGCTGATATTTGCTCTGATTGATCGCAGCCGACATGAGCTCGTTGCGGTAGCGCACGTCCGACGTCGTCAGCACAAGGATGCGCACCGGCAGCGGCAGCTTGAGACCGGGCAGAAAATTCACACCGATGAGCGTCTCAAGCGGGATGTCGAGCTCGATCTGCCCGTCGTCACCGTTCATCATATGCTCGAGCACGAGCGAGGCCACCTGCCCCACGCGCTCGGCGTCGATGCTCACAGCCGTGATCGTCCCGTCCGCGTCTGTGCGGTAGGTATAGTATTCGCCGCGCACCTGCGCCATGGACGCACGGACGGCGGTGTTGATCTTCAGCTGCATGAGATCGCAGGCGGCGTTCACGGCAAGCTGCGTGATGAGCTGCAGCACCGTCACGGTCACATACGCGGCGCTGCCAAGCACAGCCAGCGCCAGCAGCAGCGCCGCCACGCTGCGCCTGAAGCGCGGCGGACGATGAACAGCCGGACGCCAACGGCGAGTCACACGGATCATAGCACTCCCCCCTGCCATGCTATGCAGGCGGGGCGCGGTCCATGCATTTATTGCAGGCCTTCCACGATGGCGCGGAAAGTATCGCCGCGCTCGGCAAAGTTTTTGAACAAATCAAACGACGAACACGCCGGCGAGAGCGTCACGGTATCGCCCGGCTGCGCGAGACGATACGCCATCTCGACCGCCGCGCGAAAATCCGGCGCTTCGACGAGCGGCAGCTTTCCCGGGGCATAGAATTTCGATGCGCGGATGGCCGCCGCGATGCGCTGCGCCGTCTCGCCGACGACGACCGCCGCCTTCGCGTGCAGGCAGACCTCGTCGCCCAGCTCGTCAAACGGGATGTGCTTATCATGCCCGCCGAGAATGATGACCGGCGGCTTCGGCAGCGCGTGCAGCCCCGCGATCGTGCGCGTGGGGCTCGAGGCGATGGAGTCGTTGATAAACGTGATGCCGTTGAGCTCACGGATGCGCTCCATGCGGTGCGGGACACCCGCAAAGCTGCGCGCGACCTGCACGCACGCCGCCTGACCGACCAGACCGTCGGTCGCAGCGAAGGCAGCCATGTAGTTTTCCACGTTGTGCGCGCCGGGGATGCGGATATCCGAAACGTCGATCAGCTTCTCCGCCTCGTCGCCGTGCGCGCGATAAATGACGCCGTCCGAGCAGTAGACGCCGTTTTCCACCGGACCGATGCTGCTGAAATAGCGCACGCTGCCCGGCGCTTCGGCTGCAAAGCGCGGCGTATGCGCATCCCTGGCGTTGAGCACAAGGACACCGTCGGGGCGCTGGCCGCGGTAAATGCTGCACTTGGCCGACACATAGTCCTCAAAATCCGGATGCACATCCAGATGGTTGGGCGATATGTTTGTGATAATGGCCACATCCGGCGCGCAGTGCATGCTGTGCAGCTGGAAGCTGCTGAGCTCGAGCACGGCAAAATCGTCCGGCCGGATGTCCGCGATACGGTCAAACAGCGGCGTGCCGATGTTGCCGCCGAGGTGCACGGTGTATCCCTGCGCACGCAGAAGCTCCGCCGTGATGGTCGAGGTCGTGGTCTTGCCGTCGCTGCCGGTGATGGCAAGGATGCGGCAGGGGCAGAGATTGCAGAACGCCTCCATCTCGGAGGTGAGGATCGCGCCGTTTTGCGCAGCCTTGCGCAGCTGCGGCACGATGGGCAGCACGCCCGGCGTGCGGAAGATGACATCAAAGTCCAGATGCTCGAGATAGTCCGCGCCAAGGGCGAATTTCGCGCCCTGCGCCGCGGCCTCATCCCCGGCCGCACCAAGCTGCGCGCGCTCGCGCCGGTCGCACACGGTCACGTCACAGCCGTTGCGCAGCAGCACACGCACAAGCGGCTGATTGCTCACGCCGAAACCGATGACGCCGATGCGCTTGCCGCGCAGGTAGTCAATATAATCCGAAAAGGTCATGCAGACACTCCTTTTGAAAAATAAAGAATCATACAAAGCGATTATACCGCCCATTTGACGCGATTACAAGAAAATAAATCGCCGCAGCGCTTGACGTACCGCGGCAGGATGTGTAAAATAGTCGGGCGAGTGAGCCGGACAGCCGCGGGCACGAGCCGAAAGGCTGTGCGTGAGGAAAGTCCGGGCTCCGCAGGGCAAGGATAACGGGTAACACCCGCCAGGGGCGACCCTCGGACAAGTGCAACAGAAAGATACCGCCCGAGCGATCGGGTAAGGGTGGAAAAGTGAGGTAAGAGCTCACTCGCCGGCTGGAGACAGTGCGGCGCTGTAAACTCTATCCGGAGCAACACCGCGGAGGGACATATGGCCTGCCCGGCCGTCCCATGGAGGTGGCTGGAACGCATCGGCAACGGTGCGTCTAGATAGATGGCTGTCGATTACAGAACCCGGCTTATAGGCTCACTCGCAATTGCAAGACCCCGCCATCCGGCGGGGTCTTGCTCAGCTTGTCAAAGAATCTCGTAGAGTTTCGCCGCCGCAGCGGCGAAAGAAAGTCCAATCATTTTCTTCGGCGACATGTGCGGCGAAGAAAATACTTCTCGGCCTGCAAACGTGCGAACTGTCCGCATCCGGCGGACAGCGAGTGCGATGCAGTCAGGCCGCAAACCTCTTTGTCAAAAAAGTAGTACTTTTTTGACAGTATCTGCAAGACCCCGCCATCCGGCGGGGTCTTGCTGTTGCCGCAAACGTGCCGTTGCGCAGCGGGCGCGCGCCTGCTACAATAGATATACGGCGCACACCGCCGATATTCGTCATACGGAGGCCGGGCATATGTACTACTCGCAGCTCGTAAAAACAGCGTGCAGCATCCTGTTTCAGGCGCACAGGGACGATCTCGACAAGGGCGGCTACCCTTACGTGTTCCACCCGTTTTATCTCGCCACACAGATGGATGACGAAGCATCGACGTGCGTGGCACTGCTGCACGACGTGATCGAGGATCATGGGGATATGTATTCCTTCGCGGATCTGGAGCGCGCCGGCTTTCCCGCACCCGTGCTCGATGCACTCCGGCTGCTGACGCACGCCGAGGGCGTGCCCTATATGGACTACGTGCAGGCGCTGGCGAAAAATCCGATCGCGCACAAGGTCAAGTGCGCCGACCTGCGGCACAACCTCGACACACGGCGGATCGACGGCGCTGCGCCCGCAAAAAGGGACACTTACCTGCAGGCGCTGGCCTATCTGGAGAAAACGGAATGACAAAAAGCGCCGGACGGGCCTGCCCCGTCCGGCGCTGCGGTTTCATGCGACACACAAAAGGATCAGAAAAAGAAACAACCTGTAACCGCAACGGTTACAGGTTGTTTTCTGGAGCTGCTACCCGGATTCGGACCGGGGACCTCATCCTTACCAAGGATGCGCTCTACCGGCTGAGCTATAGCAGCATACAAATCCCGCGGAGCTTTCGCTCCGCGGGTGGCGACCGAGAAGGGACTTGAACCCTCGACCTCTAGCGTGACAGGCTAGCGTTCTAACCGACTGAACTACTCGGCCTCGTCGCCTCAGCGCTTGTTTAATATACCAGACGAATCGACCGGTGTCAAGTAATTTTTGAAAAAATTTTCGGTGATTTTCATTTTTCCGTTTCGGCCTGTTTTCCGGGCGCAAAAAATGTCTCCCGGGCAGCATCACCCGGGAGACAAACGTGGGAAAATTACTTCGTGATCTGGAACGAGCGCGTGATGGGCGCTGCCTGATAGTTACCGCCCAGCGTGACGACCGTCATAACATAGCGGCCGGGCTCGGTCGGCGGGGTCGTGGTGCAGGAGTAAGACTGCCAGTTGCTCGTGATGCCGGTGTACAGGCATTTCACGGAGGACTGGTCCGCGACCGGCTTCTCATTATAGCGCAGTGTCGCGCCGAAATCGAACGCAGCTGCCTCTTCCACGGTCAGCTTCCCGTTGATGGGCGCATTCCACGTCAGGCGCACATCGGATACGTGTGCCTTCACAACAAGGCTGCCCATCGCAAAGCCGGTGTGATAGTTCTTGTTGTTCGTGACGGCACACACAGTGTAGATGCCCGCCTGATCCGGCGTGCCGAAGGCCACGCGGACATTGTCAAGCAGGCCGGGGAACTTATCGAGCGCCTCGTTGAGCTTGACGAGCGTGTCAATGTCGATGCCGACCTTCTTGAGCAAATCCTTCACAGACTGCGGCAGATTATCCGCATTGGTAACAATGTCGTTAAAGAGCTTGCGCAGCTCACCGACCGTCGTGCCCTCCTGCATCATCTGCGTGAGTGTCTTCTGGCCGAGATCTGCGAGCGTCTTGTCAATGAGCTTGATGATCGTTCCCTTTGTCAAACGCTCGGGCAGCTGCACGAACACGCTGCCGGTCACGTTGTTGGTCACGCCGCCGAAGACCGTGAAGATATCGAAATTATCGACCGGATCGGTGGTGACGAAATCCTTGCTGAGCTCCTCATCGGCATAGATGCTCGTCGAGTGCACCTTAACGGTGACAGGCGCTTTCTTGATCGTCAGATAGCAGCCATCCGGAAGCTCAGCACCATTGCTGGGACGGTAGTCCGCGTTGCCCTTGTAGGTCACACGGATCTTCTGCTCGCCCGCGCCGATCTGCTCACAGAACGTGTAGCTTGTCAGGACTTTTTCGCCCGCGATCGGTGCCCAGCGCTTCTCGCCGGTGCCGACGACCAAGCCGTCCTTATCCGTGATCATGACTTCCGCTTCGTACTCGAACGTGAAGTCATCCGCGCTCAGCGTACTCTTGTCGGGCAGCGTGGAGTCGTCCCAGTTAATGACATATTCGAAGATCTGTCCCGCAACGACGGAGACATCCTTATTGTAGATGAGCGAGATGCTCGGCTTGAGGACGACCTCGGTCGGCTGACGGTTATCGACCATCTTGACCCGGACGCGCGTCTCCTCAAACGGCTTGTAGTCCGCATTGCCGCTCCAGGACAGGCGCAGGAGCTGATCGCCGAGGCCGAACTTTCCGGCCTTGATCCCATCCAACAGATCGCTGTCGAGCACCTTGTAACTGAGGTCCTTATAGTTGGCGATCCAATCATCCGTAATGGAGGTGCCGTAAATATTATACTGCACCTTCACCAGATCGATCGGGTAGCTCGGGTCGGTGCTCTCGATGAGCGCCTCGCGCAGCGCCTGCTCGGTCGCGGCGTAGTTGATGCTCTGGTCTGCGTTGTAGACGATGCCGACCTCGGTCACGCCGCCCTTGAGGTGGAACGGAGCAGCATCGCGGTCGAGGAACGTCACATCCATTTCCCCGCTGCAGCCTTTGTAGTCGGCGTTGCCGTCGAAGGTGATCTTGATCTTCCAGTTGCCCTCGGAAATGGCAGGATAGCCGACCTTCTTGTCAAAAAGCGGGACCGTCACAAACTCGCCCTCGAGCTTCACCCATTCCTTATGAGAAACCAGCTCGGACTTGGCATAGTACTCAATGTGCACGTCGTTCACTGTCAGCTTCGGCGTGCTGCTTGCGACGACCTGCTCAAAAATGCGTGCGCGCAGCGCGTTAAAGTCCAGCGCACCGGCATCGGTGTACGGCATCTTCACCTGGACACCGCTGCGCAGCGAGATGGACGAATCGAGCTTCTCCACCTTCGTGAGCGTCACCGCAGCATTTGTACCCCGAACGCGGACCTGATAGTTGCCGTCGTCATTTTTGGCAAGCGCGGGGCAAGTATACGTAATTTTAACATACTTACCTTCTTTAACAGTTCTGCCACCGCCAATGGAATCCCAGTACATCTCTTTGCTTTCGATTCCAGGGACTTTTGTCACAGCCTTCGTGTAATACTCCCACGTGAGGCTGCCCAGAAGCGCGTTCTGATCTGCCTCGCTCATCTGGTCAAAGCCGACGACCAGCGCCCGCGTCAAGGCACGGTTCACCTCAGCGTCCGACATACCAGACTTGATGATGGCCGTACCGTTTTGTAGCGAGTATCCGCCTGCTGCACGCGCGGCCGGCAAAAACGCACCGACCTGCGACAGCAGCAGCACCGCCAGCAAGCACGCCAGCAGACGCTGCAGTTTTTTCCCTGTCATAGTTTTTTCCTCCTGTCGTTTTTTTCGCCGGAACAACAGCCTGTGCCCATTCGGCTCGTTTTCCGTCACGAATGATAAGGTCAAAGTAGCAAATCGTTTATTAATTGTCAAGGATTTTTATGATGAAAAATTGAAGTTTATGAGCAATTGAATATTAAATTTTAATTCGTTGCCAAAAGTGCATTTTTCCTCTTGCTTTTTCGGTTTTCGTGTGCTATATTATTTGAGCAATTAAGATATCCGGGTGTAGCGCAGTTGGTAGCGTGCTTGAATGGGGTTCAAGAGGCCGGAAGTTCGAATCTTCTCACTCGGACCAGCAAAAAGTCCTGTATTCTCAAGGAATACAGGACTTTTTCTTTTTTTCGGACACACTGTTCTGACGCTGTGTGTCCACGCAAGGTGTCAACAAGCGCAGCGCATACGTTCGCCCGGCACTTCTGCGTGCCGGGCGAACGGTCGTTATGGGCTCAGCCGAGTTGACGGGTCTTTTCAAACGCCGCCTCTACGGCGGCGATGCAGCTGCCGCGAAAGGCGCGCTGCTCGAGCGCGTCCACACCGGCGATCGTGCTGCCGCCGGGGCTGCAGACCTCGTCCTTGAGCAGCCCGGGGTGCTTGCCGGAGTGCAGGACCATCTCCGCGCTGCCGGCGAGCATCTGCGCCGCATAGCGGATGGCCTTGGCGCGCGGCAGACCGCACTTGACGCCGCCGTCGGCGAGCGCCTCGATGAACATGTACGCAAACGCAGGACCGCAGCCTGTGATGGCACAGCCGGCGTCGATGAGCTGCTCCGGCACAGGATCGACGATGCCCGCGTCCGCCATGAGCGCACAAAACGCCGCGAGGTCATCGTCCGTTACGCGCGCATTCGCGCAGTAGAGCACGACGCCCTGCCCCACCGCACAGGGGGTGTTCGGCAGGATGCGGATGATCTTCTTATCCGCGCCGAGCGTCCGCTCGAGCCGCTCGAGCTGCACACCCGCAAGCATTGACACGAAAACGCCCTCCGACGCCGCAATAGGCGCGGACAGCGACTGCGCCACGCCGTCAAGCATCTGCGGCTTGACGCCGAGGAACACGAATCTGCTCTCGCGCAGGATCTCCTCCGGCGCAGCCGCACGGCAGCCGAGCCGCTCGGCCGCTGCCGCACTGTGCGCAGGGGTGCTGCACGAGACGGCGACCCGCTCCCCCGTCACCTGCCGCGCTGCGGCGGCTGCCAGCGCGCCGCCCATATTTCCGGCGCCGAGAAATCCGGCTTCATACTTGCTCATGGTATTTCCTCCTCAGCGGATCTGTCCGTCACCGCGGATGATGTATTTATAGGTACTCAGCTCGTCGAGCCCCATCGGGCCGCGGGCGTGGAGCTTCTGCGTGGAGATGCCCATCTCGCAGCCGAGGCCGAACTCGCCCCCGTCGGTAAAGCGCGTGGAGACGTTGACATAGGTCGCGGCGCTGTCCGTGCCGTTGATAAAGCGCTCGGCGCTCGCGGCGTCCTCGGTGACGATGGCGTCGCTGTGGTGCGTCGAATGGGCAAGCACGTGCGCGATGGCGGCGTCCAGACTGTCGACCACGCCGACGGCGAGAATGTAGTCGAGATACTCGGTGTCAAAGTCCTGCTCGCCCGCCGGTGTGCCGTCGATGATCTGCGCCGCAGCCGCATCGAGCCGCAGCTCGACCGGCGTGAGCCCCTGTGCCGCGCGGTCATCGACCAGCGTCTTTTTGAGCATGGGCAGAAACTTTGCCGCGACCGCCCGGTGCACAAGGCAGACCTCCTCGGCGTTGCAGACCGAGGGGCGGCTGGTCTTGGCGTTTTCAATGATGCGCACGGCCTTGCCGAGGTCAGCGTACTGATCGACGTAGACGTGGCAGATGCCCGTGCCGGTCTCTATGCAGGGCACGGTGGCATTGCGCACGCAGGCGCGGATGAGTCCTGCGCCGCCGCGCGGGATGAGCAGGTCGACGAGCCCTTTGGCCTGCATGATCTCCGTGGCGCTCTCGTGGCTGGTGTCCTCGACGATGTTGACGATGTCCGCATCGCCGCCGGCGGAGGCAATGCCCTGCTTGAGCGCCGCGACGATGGCCTTGGCCGTGTGGAAGGCCTCCTTGCCGCTGCGGAGCATACAGACGTTGCCGCTCTTGATGGCGAGCGCCGCCGCGTCGGACGTGACGTTCGGCCGGCTCTCATAAATGATCGCCACAAGGCCGAGCGGCACCTGCTTTTTATAGATCTTCATGCCGTTGGGGTGGTCGATCTGCGCAAGGATGCGCCCCGTGTGATCCGGCAGCGCCACGGTCGCGCGGATGCCGTCGGCCATGGCGTCGATGCGCCCGCGATCCAGATAGAGCCGGTCGAGCATGACGTCCGAGATGTGGCCGCGCGCGGCGTCCATGTCCTCGGCGTTGCAGCGCAGGATCGCGTCGCACTGTGCCTGCAGGCTGTCGGCCATGGCGGAGAGAATGCGGTTTTTGTCCTCGGCAGAGGCGTTGCAGATGCTCGGCCACGCGGCCTTCGTCCGCTTGAGAATATCGAGAGTCGTCATAGCAGTTCCTCCTCAGATTTTGGGATCAAGAATCTTGTGCCGACGCGCTTGCCGCCGACGATATCATAGAGCACCTCTGGCTTTTCGCCATTGGCGATGACCATCTCGCAGCCGGCCGCCGTGGCAATCTGCGCCGCGTGCAGCTTGGTGACCATGCCGCCGGTGGCAAGCTCCGAGCCTTTGTCGCCCGCGAGTGAGAGAATACGCGCGTCGATGACCGGGACGGTCTCAATGAGCTTGGCATCCGGGTCACGGCGCGGGTCACGGTCATACAGGCCGTCGATGTCCGAGAGCAGGATCAGCAGATCCGCCGAGACGGTCGCCGATACGATCGCCGAGAGCGTATCGTTGTCGCCGATGACGATCTCATCCGTGGAGACCGTGTCGTTCTCGTTGATGACCGGCAGCGCGCCGAGCTCAAGCAGGCGCGCGAGCGTATTGTGAAAGTGCGCCTTGCGGCTGCCGCCCTCGGCCAGATCGGGCGCAGTGATGAGCAGCTGCGCCACGATGTGATTATACTCCGAAAACAGCTTGTCATAAATATACATCAGCTCACATTGCCCGATCGCGGCCGCAGCCTGCTTCGTGGGCATGTCCTTCGGCCGCGCGGACAGGCTCAGCTTGCCAACGCCCATGCCGATCGCGCCGGATGAGACGAGAATGATCTCGTGCCCCGCATTTTTCAGGTCGCTGAGCACCTTGCACAGCCGCTCCATGCGCTGGATATTCAGCCGTCCGGTGGCGTGTGCCAATGTGGATGTGCCGACTTTGACGACGATTCGCATAACGATCCCTCTTGAACATAAAGAATGCATCCATTATAGCGCATCGCGCGCGAAATTGCATCCCTTTTCATCTTTGCTGTGCAAAAGAACCGGAAATTTTTACGGCATACCATACAATAAATTATGTGGGAGTTGCCAAAAAGGCAGCTCCCACAATGATTTCGGTATCATGCGCCCTCAGTCGGCGAACAGCGGCGTGGACAGGTAGCGGTCGCCGGTGTCCGGCAGAAGCGCGACGATGGTCTTGCCCTTATTCTCCGGACGCTTGGCCAACTCGATCGCCGCCCAGACGGCAGCACCGGAGGAGATGCCGACCAGCACCCCCTCCTTGTGGCCGATCAGCCGGCCGGTCGCAAACGCATCCTCGTTGCTGACCGGGATGACCTCATCATAGACCTTCGTGTTGAGCACCTCCGGCACAAAGCCCGCACCGATGCCCTGGATCTTATGCGGACCGGCGTGACCGGCGCTCAGCACCGGTGAGGTCGCCGGCTCGACGGCCACGACCTTGACCTTCGGGCACTGGGACTTCAGATACTCACCGACACCCGTCACAGTGCCGCCGGTGCCAACGCCCGCAACAAAGATATCCACATTGCCGTCCGTGTCCTGCCAGATCTCAGGTCCCGTCGTCGCGCGATGTACCGCCGGGTTCGCGGGGTTGACAAACTGCCCGGGGACAAAGCTGTCGGGGATCTGCGCGGCAAGCTCGTTGGCCTTCGCGATCGCGCCCTTCATGCCCTGCGCACCGTCGGTGAGCACGAGTTCCGCGCCGTAGGCCTTCATAAGCTGACGGCGCTCTACGCTCATGGACTCAGGCATGACGATGATGATGCGGTAGCCTCTGGCGGCAGCGACGGAGGCAAGGCCGATGCCGGTGTTGCCGGAGGTGGGCTCGATGATGACGGAGCTCGGCTTGAGCACGCCGCGCTGCTCAGCGTCCTCGATCATGGCCAGCGCCACGCGATCCTTCACAGAGCCGCCGGGATTGAAATATTCCAGCTTTGCCAGAATGCGCGCCTCGAGCTGCTGTTCCTTTTCAATGTGCGTCAGCTCCAGCAGGGGCGTTTTGCCGATCAGCTGGTCTGCAGATGTATAGATATTGCTCATAAGAGATTCCTCCATTTTTGTCTCAAATACTATATATGTATGTCCGGTTTCGTATATGTCTCTGCGCTCAGACGCCGCAACAGTGCCAGCAGATGCACAGGCGGCCGGAAATTCGGTTTCTCACGCTAACGCCTACCTTCTCTATAGGTTAATAGGATTATATCGTCTTTTCCCCTCCTTGTCAACAGGAAATCTGCTCCGAATAAAAATTCCGGCAGTTAACACTGCGTCCGTTAACAGACTGTGATCTATGATGCCGCAAATGCGCAGATGACCTTTGTGCACATTGCTTCCATAGCTTGACTTTTCCCATAGGCACGTGTATACTGTGACCATAAGTGTACGCAGCCGGTTGTTTTACCCTGCTTCCGGCGAAACGGCGCTTATGCAATCTATCAAAGGAGTGGAAACTATGAAGAAATCCCGCAAACTGCTCTGCATGCTTCTCGCTCTGGTCATGGTCGTCAGCCTGCTGCCGGTCATGGCTTTTGCAGCCGATGAAGACATTGCAGCGGAAGAGGTTGTCCCCGCTTCTGTCGAGGAGATCTCTCCGGAAACCGCCGGCATCATCACCGATGCCTTTGCCAAACTGCCCAACTATCTGGTCGTCGTCAAGACCCCGTGGGGCACGCTCGCGAAGGGTGCTCAGGTCGTTCTCTACAACCAGAACAGCAACACGATCGTCGCTTCCGAGGTCGCTACCTACGGCGTTGCCGTCTTCACCAAGGATCAGCGCCTGAAGGCCTACACCATGTCCGCCACCTGGACGCAGAAGGAGACCGGCCTGACGTTCAAGTCCGCGCCGAGAATCTCTGTCGGCAAGACTCTGGACATGGATGTCATCACCGTTTACCCGACGTTCCGTATCGGCCTGAAGGACACCGATCATAATGCGTACATCTCCGGCTACCCGGACGGCCTTGTCCGCCCGAACAACACGCTCACCCGTGCGGAAGCTGCTCAGATCATCTTCGAGCTCATGACCGACGAGTCCAAGGCACAGTATGCGAAGAAGGCCGGCAAGACCTTCATCGACGTCGGCAAGGACCACTGGGCTTACGAAGCCATCACCATGATGACCAAGGCCAATATTCTGGTCGGTATGGGTGACGGCCGCTTCGATCCGGACGCCGTTATGACCCGCGAGCAGTTTGCGACGATGATCGCGCAGCTGTTCATGATCGAGATCAACCAGCCCATCGGCGGCTTCATCTTCAAGGATCTCAACGGCGGCTTCGCTGACAAGTACATCAGCTTCCTGTACATGCTCGGCATCCTTGAGGGCAAGGGCGACAACATGTTCGGACCGAAGGATTCCCTGACCCGTGCGCAGGCGATCACCGTTGTCAACAAGCTTATCGGCCGTCTGCCCGGCGAAGGCACCACCAGCTTCGGCGCCGTTGCCGACCAGATGAAGACCTGGCCCGACAACATGGACACCACCGCTTGGTACTACGCCGCCATTCAGGAAGCGACCAACAGCCATGACTACACGCTGGACGTCAACTTCAACACCTTCGGAGACCTCAAGGGCGACATCTTCCAGAACATCAAGCACCCGGTCACCGAGCGCTGGACTCTGATCCGCTGATCAACCCCTGACAGCAGACACCTTCGGGTGTCTGCTGTTTTTATCGTCCGCGAAGCATAAGTCCTCGGCAAAATGCCGAGGACTTATGTTTTATAGAGACGGAATCAACGCTCAGGTACGGTCGAACGCGGGGTTGACCGCATAGACGTTTTTCTGGTCCATCTTTTCCGTGGCCAGCCGCAGCGCCTCGCCGAAGCGCTGATAGTGCACGACCTCACGCTCTCGCAGGAAGCGGATCACATCCGTCACATCCGGATCATCGCACAGACGCAGGATATTATCATACGTCTTGCGCGCCTTCTGCTCGGCCGACATATCCTCGGAGAGATCAGCGATCACATCGCCCGTCACGCCGATCGTCGCCGCCGTCCACGGTGTGCCGGATGCAAACTGCGGGAACACGCCTGCCGTGTGGTCAACGAAGTACGTGTCGTAGCCGGAGCGCTTGATCTGCTCCGGCGTCATGCTGCGTGTGAGCTGGTAGAGAATCGTACCGACCATCTCCAGGTGCCCCAGCTCTTCCGTACCTGCCGGTGCGGCTAAAATGTTCCCCAGCCTGTTCTCATATCGCTGAAAATGTGCATACGCTCTCCTGGGAGGTGATAGGATGCCGGAAATCTGGGTCTGCACCGCGCAGCCGGAGGATGCAGCGCTGCGCAGTGCCGCCGCCTGCGTGCTGGAGCTCGAGCACGCCGTGCTCTCTTTGCTGCTCGCGCGCGGACGGCTGACACGCACGGAATACGATCGCTGCGCCGCACTGCTTGGGCAGGCGCTGACATGAGTGCCGGGAAAAAGCCGCTGCGCGTGGCTGCCTACTGCCGCGTCTCCACAGACAGCGACGATCAGGCGAACTCCTTCGAGAGCCAGCAGCGCTACTTTCGCGCCTATATCGCGCAGCAGCCGCACTGGGAACTCGCCGGGATCTTCGCCGACGAGGGGCTGTCCGGAACGAGCACGAAAAAACGGCTTGCCTTTCAGCGCATGATCGCCTGTGCGCGCGCCGGCACGCTCGACCTGATCGTGACCAAGGAGATCTCGCGCTTTGCGCGCAACACGCTCGACAGCATTTACTACACGCGCGAGCTCAAACGTCTGGGTGTGGGCGTGCTGTTTTTAAGCGACAACCTCTGCACGCTCGACGGTGACGCCGAGCTGCGCCTGGCGATCCTCTCCTCCATCGCGCAGGAAGAGAGCCGCCGCACCTCCGAGCGCGTCAAATGGGGGCAAAAACGGCGTATGGAGCAAGGCGTCGTGTTCGGGCGCGACCTGCTCGGCTACGACGTGCGCGGCGGCATGCTGTATGTGAACGAAGCGGGGGCACAAACCGTGCGGGAGATCTTCCGCAAATGCGTCGATGAGGGCAAAGGCGCGCACACCATTGCGCGCGAGCTAAATGAGGCCGGAATCCCGGCAGCGCGCGGCGGTGCGTGGCGCAGCAGCGTCATTCTGCGCATCCTGCGCAACGAAAAGTACTGCGGCGATCTGGTGCAGAAAAAGACCTACACCCCTGACTACCTGACGCACGAGAAAAAATATAACCATGGGCAGGAGGATTATATCATCGTGCGCGAGCACCACGCGCCGATCATCCCGCGCGCAACATTTGAGTCGGCCGGGCGCATCCTCGATCAACGCGCAGCAGCACCGACCGGGCAGCGCAAGTGCAGCCGCCGCTATCCCCTGTCCGGCAAGCTGCGCTGCGGCATCTGCGGCACTGTCTGCGCCGCCCGGAAGAAAACGCGGCGCGACGGCACCGATGCCATCTCGTGGCGCTGCGGCAATGCCGTAAAATACGGACGGCCGCACACGGACACAAACGGCCGCCGCCGCGGCTGCACCGGCGAGAGCCTGCGAAATGAGGACGCGCTGCAAATTCTGTCACAGGTGTGGGCCTCTCTCCACCTTGACCGCGACATCATTGCAGCCGACGTACTGGCAGCAGTCCGTGCAGTCACACCGCACGAGCAGGCGGACGCCATCGCGTCCGAGATCCATGCAATGCTGCGTGGTGACGCAGCGCTGTCGGCGCAGCTGCTCGCGCAAATGACCGTTTACGACCGCACGCACGTCACGCTCACGCTCCGCGGCTTTCCGGGCAAGTGGTGCTTTGCGCGCCCGCGGCTGTCAAAAAGTATTACTTTTTGACAGAGGGGGTTGCGGCCTGACTGCAGCGCACGCGCTGTCCGCCGAAGGCGGACGGCGCGCACGTTTGCAGGCCGAGAAGTATTTTCTTCGCCGCACATGTCGCCGAAGAAAATGATTGGACTTGCTTTCGCCGCCCCGGCGGCGAAACTCTACGAGGTCCTTTGAAAAGCTGAGGCGGCGTCTCCGTGAATACGGAGACGCCGCCTGAATTTGAGGACTATGAGATTCAGCGGGCAAGAAAACGCGACAGAAACTCGCGTGTCTTGGGGTTCTGCGGGTTTTCGAAGAGCTCGTGCGGCTTGCCCTGCTCGCAGATGACACCGTCGGACATATACACGACGTCCGTGGAGACATCGCGCGCAAACGCCATCTCGTGCGTGACGACGATCATCGTCAGCCCCTCTTCCGCCAGACGGCGCATCACATCGAGCACCTCGCCGACCATCTGCGGGTCGAGCGCGCTCGTCGGCTCATCAAACAGCAGCACCTCCGGCTGCATGGCCAGCGCACGCGCAATGGCAACGCGCTGCTTTTGTCCGCCGGACAGCTGCGACGGCCGGGCATTGATATACGGCGCCATGCCGACCTTCGTCAGGTATTCCATGGCGATCTCCTCTGCCTCCTTGCGGCTGCGCCTGAGCGCGGAGACCTGACCGGCGATGCAGTTGTTGAGCGCCGACATGTTGTTGAAGAGATTGAAGCTCTGAAACACCATGCCGACCTTTGTACGGTACTGCGTGAGATTGAAGTCCTTGGCCGTGATGTCCTGCCCATGGTAGAGCACCTGACCGGAGCTCGGCGTCTCGAGCAGGTTGATGCAGCGCAGCATCGTGCTCTTGCCGGAGCCGGATGCGCCGATGATGCTCAGCACCTCGCCCTTTTTCACGCTGAGGTTGATGTCGCGCAGGACGGCATGGTCGCCGAACTGCTTTTGCAGATGTACCAGCTCGATCACATTGTCTGCCACGGCTCAGCCCTCCTTCGTGATGTGGATCTCGGCGTTGACGTCCGTCTGCGAGCCGAAAATCGTGTAGTTTTCGTTGCCGTCCAGCTTCCGCTCAACCCAGCGCAGCAGGCGCGTGACGGTGAACGTGAGGATGAAATACAGGATACAGACAACAAGATAGGTCTGGAACGTCTGGAAATTCTGGCGCTTGATGATACCGGCAAAGTAGTACAGCTCCGTCACGCCGATGACGTTCAGGACGGAGGTATCCTTGATGTTGATGACAAACTCGTTGCTGACAGACGGCAGGATGTTGCGCATGACCTGCGGAATGATGACCTTGAACATGGTCTGCGCGTGGGTCATGCCGATGGACATCGCGCCCTCAAACTGGCCGCGGTCGATGGAGATGATGCCACCGCGCACGATCTCGGCCATATAGGCACCGGTGTTGATGGACACGATCAGGATGCCTGACGGGATCAGCGGCAGCGTGTCGCCGCCGGTCGCGAAGGCATAGCCCCAGTAGATGACCATCGACTGCACCATCATCGGCGTGCCGCGGAAGATCTCGACGTAGATCGCAATGATCGCATTGAGCAGCTTGTGCAGCACGCGCAGGACCGGATTCTTGGACATCGGTGCCGTGCGCACGACGCCAGTCAGCAGACCGAGCGCAAGGCCCGCCGCTGTACTCGTCAGCGCAATGAGCAGCGTGTTGCCGACGCCGGTCAAAAGCTGCGGATAATACTTGATGAAGATATTGAGGACATCGTTTAAGAAACTCATAGTTACTCCGTTTTTCCGTTATGACGGGCGGCAGGCACCGTGCACGCGCATGGTGTCTGCCGCCTGCGTCGAGGTTTTCTTACTTGCGGATGATGACCACGAGGTTGGATTCGTAGTAGGTATCGGTGAAGTCGAGCTGCTCCGAGCGCTCAGCCGTCGGGCTCATGCCGGCGACGATCGCATCAATGGCGCCGGAGTTGACAGCCGGAATGAGGGAGTCCCACTCCATGGCGTAGATCTCGAGCTTCAGGCCCAGACGGTTTGCAACATACTGAGCGATCTGCACGTCATAGCCGTTGGCATAGAGGCCGCTCTGGCCTTCGCTGCTGATGGGCACGGCGCCGAGGGAAGTGCCTTCGGTATCGGTCCAGTTATAGGGCTCGTAGGCGCACTCCATGCCGATCTTGAGCGTGCCGGTCGTGGTGGCCGGAGCGTCACAGTGGACGGCGAACTCCGTCACGGTGCCGCCGGAGGCAAGCGTCACGATCTGCTCCATGAGCTCGGAGCGCTGTTCATCCGTGATCTCGGCGAGGACGGTGTTGATCTGGTCGCGCAGGGTGTTGCCCTTCTTCAGGCCGATGGCAATGCCAACATCCGCGGCCGTTGCGGTAAAGCCCGTGTCATTATTCTTGAACGGCAGGTAGGTCAGATCGTCGTTCGAGGCGCAGACGGAAAACGCCGTCGGCTCTTCGGCAACGTAGCCGTCGATCGCGCCGCTCTTGAGCGCGGTCAGAAGGTCGGAGAATTCGGGATAGGTGCTCGCCTGAACGTTCGGGATCTGCTCAAGCGCATCGGCGTGGAAGGTGCCCGTCTGCGCGGCGATCTTCGCGCCGGCAAGGTCTGCGATGGACTTGGCGTTGCGTACGTCCACGGAGGCGGTGCCGCCGTTATCCTTGCTGCTGCCGCAGCCGGTGAAGCACGCCACACAGAACATGACGGCCAGGAGGATGGATACGATTCTTCTCATGTTTGCTTGCATTTTTCTGCATCTCCTTAAAAGTGATTCAAAAAAACAGGAGCCTGCGACCCGAAATGGTATCGCAGGCTCTCTTGCAAGGAAACAAACGTAAGAAAACCCTTGATAGTGCTCCACATACGAGGTATGTGACAGTCCTGCGCCTATTGAGCGCAAGCCCAGCAAGTCCGCAGCGGCAACCGCAAGACAGCTTCGGCGGAGCAGCCTTTCTCCCGCAAACGCTTGCCGGCGTATATTACGGGGTACTCATCAGATCCGCAACCTCTATCAGGTACTGCAATCTTCTATTTTTTATGGCGTCATCTTAATGCATATCTCGTGGGTTGTCAAGCCTTTTTGCATTTTTTAGGCTTTTGACGAAAAAACATGCATATATTTTCCCGCTTTTGTCTGCATTGCATCATGCTTCTATCTGCAGCGCCATTTCCGCCGCTTCCGTACCGATATCGGTCAGCAGCGCCGAGAGCTCCGGGTACGGCATGGCATAGCGCTGGCTGAGATAGCGCAGCGATGCGCCCAGCTCACCGTCCGGCCCGCCGTACTGCGAGCAGATGAACTTCGCCAGCGCGGGGTTGGCGTTGCGGATGCGCACCGGGTATTCGAGCTTTTTTTCATAAACAAACATCGCTTACTTCTCCTCCCCTTCCGGCTGCCACGGCCACGGTGCGTTGAGCCAGTCATAGACGTCTGCGCACGCGAGGTCCGACACCGTGACCGGCCCGTACTGCTCCGTATAGCGCTTGTGCCCCTCGGCGCGCATGCGGATGCACTTTTGCAGCGTCTCGAATGCCTCGCGGTCATCCGGATGCGTGTCAAGGTAGAGATTCAGCTCGCGGATGACGAAGTCCAGCGCCATCAGCTCACACAGCGGCGTGCTGAGATCGGCAGGCTTGTTGACCAGATTCATAAACGGCAGATCCAGCCCCGGAAACAGCGTGCCGCGTGCCAGCGCCATGCGCTTGTCATACGCGGGCTCACTCGCGCACTGCATGGGCGTCTGCGCCAGCGCCAGCGGCGCGCACTCCGGAAGTGAGCCCTGCTTGAAATTGCATTTGTCCACAGTCGTTCCTCCTTTTCGATCGGGCATTTGCCCCGCACCATCTTATGCGCGGTCGGTTTTGCCGGTGCAAAAGCGCGAAAAAGGGCGGCGCCGGATGGCGCCGCCCTATATGCAAGCAATATTTACTTTGCCTTTGGCAGCGCCATGCCCGTCTTTTTGAGCGTGGTGCGCAAAAAGAACAGCGAGAGGATCAGTGAGAAGATCTCCGCGATCGGGAACGCAAACCAGATGCTGCGCAGCACGCCGGTCAGAGACAGCAGGTAGGCAGCCGGGATGAGCACCACGATCTGGCGCGCGATGGAAATAAGCATGCTGTAGACGCTGTAGCCAAACGCCTGGCACGAGGAGCCGGCCACGATGCTGATACCGGCAAATATGAACGCCAGACTCATGATGCGCAGCGCGGGCGCACCGATCTCGAGCATTGCGTCCGAGGCGTCAAACATCAGCAGAAGCTCCTTCGGGATGAGCTGGAACACGAGCAGACCGATCATCATGATCGCAACGGCGTAGACCATGCCGAGGCGGATCGTCTTGTGGATACGCTCCGACTTCTGCGCGCCGTAGTTGTAGGCAATGATCGGCACCATACCGTTGTTGAGGCCAAAGACCGGCATGAACACGAAGCTCTGGAGCTTGAAATAAACGCCGAACACCGCGACTGCCGTGGACGAAAACGTGATGAGGATCAGGTTCATGACGAAGCACGTCAGCGATGAGATGCAACTCATGATGATCGACGGGATGCTGATGGCCGTGATCTCGCCCATGAGCTTGCCGCTCGGGCGGATGTGCCGCAGGCGCAGGTGGATCTCCGGATTCTTGCAATGATTGAGGATGACCGCCACGACCGCGCCCAGGCACTGGCCGATCACCGTCGCCCAGGCCGCGCCGGCAATGCCCATCTTCGGGAAGCCGAGCAGGCCGAAGATGAGGATCGGGTCGAGGATGATATTCGTGATCGCACCGACCAGCTGCGTGATCATGGAATAGATCGTGCGGCCGGTCGCCTGAAGGAAGCGCTCGAAGGTGATCTCGATGAAAACGCCGAACGAGCACAAAATGCAGATGTTCAGATACGTGATGCCGAAATTGACGATGGTCTCAATATCCGTCTGCGTGTGCATATATGCGCGGATGCCGAGCAGGCCGGCGACGAGCACGAGCAAATAGCTCAGCAGCGCCAGCAGCAGGCCGTTGACCGCGACCTGATTGACGCGCTCGGCGTTTTTCTGCCCCAGCGCGCGCGACAGCAGCGCGTTGATGCCGACACCGAAGCCGACAGCAATAGCAATGATGATGTTCTGCAGCGGGAACGCCATGGACACCGCCGTGAGCGCATCCTCGCAGATGCGCGAGACAAAGATACTGTCCACGATGTTGTACAGCGCCTGCACGAGCATGGAGATCATCATCGGGACCGCCATCGACAGCAGGAGCCGATTCTCGGGCATCGTGCCCATTTTATTTTCACGAAGGGTTTCTTGCGCCATAGTGTCACTCCCATTATATCAACAAACAAACAAAAACGTCACGAATAGATATTATAAGTTGCGCGCAGAGAAATGTCAAGTTCTGTTGCATTTTTCACTTGAAAACGACACTTGGCCGTGCTATAATAATTGCACCTGTGGGATTAGTTCATTGGTAGAACACCTGCTTCCCAAGCAGGATAGGCGGGTTCGATTCCCGTATCCCGCTCCACGAACCGCTGCGGAATCTGCGTCCGCAGCGGTCTTTTTGCGCTCAAAAAGCAAACAGCCTGACGCATATGCATCAGGCTGTTTTGTTTTTTATACCGCGGCGATCTCCCGGGCGCGGCGCTGATCCCGCGCGGAAAAGAGCAGGCAGATGAGCGCCATATAGCCGACAAGGATCAAAAGCGCCGGCATCTCATACAAAAACGGCACGGGCAGCCACTTCCAGAACAGGTTCAGGATACTGATGTCCACATCCCCGCCGTAGACGAAGAAGTAATTTGCCAGCGGGCAAACCGTGTGCCGCAGCAGAAAATTGACTGCCAGCGCACCGATGCCAAGCAGGAAAAACGTGCCCGCGATGCCGGGAATGTCCCGAAAGTGCGGCCGGTAAAAGCCGAGCGTCACGAGACTCAGTCCGCAGACAATGATAAGGATGTGAGTGGCGTAAAAGCCGAGCATACGCGGCATCCAGAGCGAGTAGCCGACAAACGGCGCCTCCGGAAACACGAGTGCCATGAGCGCAGCGAGCGGCGCGACGAAAAAGGCGAAGCCGAGCAGCGAGCGCCGCTTCGTGAGGATGCCGATCGGGATGAGGAACATATTGATGTTGCAAAGCTGCATTGGCAGCTCACTGAACCAGTTGAACCGGTCGAGTCCGGACACCTCCAGAAACTGCATATCCCGGGACAAAAAGCCCTTGTAGACGAAAAAGCCGATGATGTTCGCCGCGCACAGTGCGATAAGCACGGCACTGCGGCAGCGCTCCGGCTGGCCGCGCAGCAGCACCCACAGCAGCACGACCGCTCCGGCGGCAAGCGCAAGGAGCAGCAGATGGGCAGCGTTAAACGGTCGTATGATCATGGTGAGACCTCCTCTTGGAAAACAGATACGTTGTCAGTGAATACACGGCCACGGCAAGCGTGCAGCCGGCGATGAGATCCGCCGCGGAATGCTGCTTGACAAGCAGCGTGGACAGGCAGATCAAAAGCACCAGCACGAAGGACGCCAGCCGCAGTGCTTTGCGCGCGCGCAGCGGCGGCGTGCGAAATGTCACCAGATGCAGCACCAGCGCCTCATAGCAGTGCAGGCTCGGAAACACGTTGACCGGCGCGTCATGCGCATAGATGAGCCGGCAAAGCGCCAGAAATACCCCCGTCCCATCCGCCGCGGGGCGAAAGTCGATGCACGTCGGGTAGAGCACAAATACAGCTACGCACAAAAACGCGCCCGAAAACAGTGCCGCCGCCTGCCGGCAGAACACGACCTTCGCCAGCGGGCACATGGACACGCCGCCGATGCCGACCAGGTGGACACGTTTGCCGGGGACCAGGTATTCGCGGATGGGTTTCGGATTGTTCATCATAGGACGGAGACTTCCTTTCCAAATAAGCGCCCCGCATTGCAAAGGCGGGAAAAACATTGTATAATCATAAGCAACTCATTATAATACGGAAAGTTTAGAAATGCAACCAAAAGGACGGGAAAAACCGTGACGGAAATACCACAGGATGTAAAACACGACGAACGCCGGACAAAACGGGATCCGGTCATCGAGCGGCAGATGCACGACATGATACTGCAAGCCGAGATGCTGCGTCACAAAATACGCCAGCGCCAGCGCGATCAGGCCAAGCAGCCAGTACACATGCCGGTTTTTTGAAAGCCATGACCGCATCCGCTATCCCTCCTTTTGCACATCGCGTGGGGCAGTATAGCATACCGGAGCGCAGATGTGGCGGTTTTGGGGCTTTCTTCACATCTTAAATCGACAAAATGCGCAGAAAGTACACTGAAAATGCCCCGAGATCACGGATCTCGGGGCATTGCAGGCATTTACTTTTACAGCAGGCGGATGCCGGCCTTTTCGCATGCGGCGGTGGTCTCATCGTCCCAGACGGACGCCTGCACCTCGCCGATGTGTGCCTTTCCGAGCAACAGCATGGACAGACGCGACTGACCGATGCCGCCGCCGATCGTCAGCGGCAGCTCCCCTGCCAGCAGCATCTTGTGATAGGTCAGCTTGCGGCGGTCATCGCAGCCGGAGATGGTCAGCTGGCGGTCGAGGCTCTCGGGATCGACGCGGATGCCCATGGACGAGAGCTCAAACGCGCAGCCGAGCAGGTCATTCCAGAACAGGATATCCCCGTTCATCGTCCAGTCGTCATAGTCCGGCGAGCGGCCGTCATGCGGCTTGCCGGAGCGCAGTGCGCCGCCGATGCCGATGATGAACGTCGTATGGTGCTCGCGCACGAAGGCATGCTCGCGCTCCTTCGACGTGAGGTCCGGATAGCGATCCTCGAGCTCCTGCGCGGTGACGAACGTGACCTGACGCTCCAGCTGCGGCAGCACCTGAAGCTGCGGATAGATCGCGCACATGGTGCGCTGCGTCTCGCAGACGGCAGCGACGATGTCCATGACCGTGGACTTGAGATAGTCCAGATTGCGGTCGCGGCGCTCGATGACCTTCTCCCAGTCCCACTGATCAACGTAGACGGAGTGGAGGTTATCGAGCACATCCTCGTCGCGGCGGATGGCGTTCATGTCGGTATAGAGACCCTTTCCGGGATAGAAGTCGTAGCGGTAGAGCGCCATGCGCTTCCACTTGGCGAGGGACTGCACGACCTGCGCCTCCTTACCGGTCTGCAGGATATCGAACGAGACCGGACGCTCATAGCCGTTGAGGTTGTCGTTCAGGCCGCTGGACTCCTCAAGAAACAGCGGCGCGGACACACGAAACAGGTTCAGGTTCGCGGCGAGCTGATCCTCAAACAGGCGCTTGAGCAGACCGATGGCCTTTTGCGTATCGTAAACGCCGAGCAGGCTCTTGTAGCCCTCAGGGATGTAGGTATTCATGCCGGTTACTTTTCCTCGCTTTCTGTGAGCAAACGCACGAGTGCCTGATAGACATCCTCCGCGTGTGCCTTAAAATAGTGCTCCATCGTGCGCGCCTGCGCCTCGTCGGCTGCCAGAAGCTGCATGGAGACGATCTGCCCGATGCCGTCCGAGAGCGCGAGGTGTACATTGCACCCGCCCTCCGGCGTGTTTGTATGCTGTGCGACGATCATGGCGGCGCGGCGCATCTGCTCGGCGATCGGCTCGGTGACGCGGTCGGCCTTCATGCGCACGGAGTACGGCAGGCTGCTTGCGACCTCGTTGACGTTGCGGCTGCCCTTTTCCGTGATACGGTACTTGCCGCCCTCCTCCGTAATGTGCGCGGTATCCACCAATTCCGCAAGGCAGTCGGAGTAGTCGAAATAGCCGATGCCGTTGTCGCAGAAAACAAGATCGGACAGCGTCTGCCCATCGACAGCCGCGGGTAAATGATTCAAAATGTAGAGAATCAGGATCTTGATGTCCAATTTCTCATGGATAAATCCGAGACCTTCCATGACGCACCTCTCACTTGGCATAATAAATAATTATAACGCACAAAGCCTTTTGTGTAAAGGTTTTTCCAACCGAATCACATCAAAAACCCGGATGCATACACTGTTACTGAAGCGTGCTTCAATCTGATGCCAGGAGGTTTTGAAATGGCAGACAAAGTTGTACCGGGACCGGTCGAGGGCAGCGCTGCTGTCCGGGAGGCGGTTTGCATCCATACGCGCAAGATCTTTGACGCCTGCCGCGATAAGGACTGTGTGGAGGACCTGCGGGTGTATCCGACGGTGTCCTCGCAGACAAAGCTCGACAGCGCCCTGAGTGTGCGCCCGCGCAGCGCCGAGCTGCTGTGCGCCGACGTGCGCGTTAAGGAGATCACCTTCAACAAAGGCTACTATACGGTGGACGTGACATACTTCTACCGCGTGCGCGGCGAGACGTTCCCCGGCTGCGAGCCGGTGAGCGGCCTTGCGATCTTCGACAAGCGCGTCATGCTCTTCGGCAGTCAGGCGAGCGTGAAGGTGTTTGACTCCGACGGCGGCGGCTGTGCGCCGTGCGAGGAGGGGCTGCCGGTCGGTGTGGTCGAATCGGTCGACCCGATCGCGCTGCACATGAAGCTCGTCGACTGTGCCGCCGCCGGCGAGACAGACCCCGAGCCGCACGCAATCCCGCAGGCGATCCTCGATGCGATGGGTGAGGCGCTCTCGCTCACCTGCAGCGGCAAGAAGCTGCTCGTGACACTCGGGCAGTTCTCGATCATCCGGCTCGAACGTGACACGCAGCTGCTCATCCCGGCATACGACTACTGCATGCCGGACAAAGCGTGTCAGGGCTCGAGCGAAGACGATCCGTGCTCGATGTTCAGCCGTATCCACTTCCCCATCGACGAGTTCTTCCCGCCGGACTGCATCACGCCGGACGCCGACTACCGCAGTCTGCTGTAAGCACGATACGGAAAAATCCCATCGGTTTGCGCCGATGGGATTTTACTTTCAGTTCTTATGCACGACCTCGCCGGTGGACTTGAGGATGCTGTCGGCAGGGATGACGCCGCGCACACATGACACCGGATAGATGTTCGAGTGGCGGCCGATGACCGTGCCGGGGTTGAGCACGCTGTTGCAGCCGACCTCGACATAGTCGCCGAGGATCGCGCCGACCTTCTTGCGGCCGGTCTCGATGCGCTCTGCCCCGTTTTTGATGACGACGAGCGTCTTGTCGCTCTTGACGTTCGACGTGATCGAGCCCGCGCCCATATGGGCCTTATAGCCGAGGATGGAATCCCCGACGTAGTTGAAGTGCGGCGTCTGGACGTTGTCGAACAGGACGACGTTTTTCAGCTCGCAGGAGTTGCCGACGACGGCGTTTTTGCCGACGATGGCATTGCTGCGGATAAACGCACACTGGCGCAGCTCCGCACCGTGGTCGATGATGCAGGGCCCGGCAATATAGGCGCTGTCAAAGATCTTGGCATCGCGCGCGATCCAGATGTTCTCGCCGCGCTGCTCATACTCGTCCGCCGGAAGCGTGGGGCCGAGCTGAAGAATGAAATCTCCGATGTCCGCCAGCGCCTCCCACGGATAGGTCTTATCCGCAAACAGCGGCGCTGCGATCGTTTTGCTCAGATCGAGCAGGTCTTGTATCGTCATCATATCATCTCACCCGGATCAGATGTCCGCTCTTGCGCATGACATCGATCACATACGCAACGTTTTCCTCGCACAGCTCGTGCGTGCCCGCCTCGACCATGACGCGCAGCACCGGCTCCGTACCGCTCTTGCGCACGAGGATGCGGCCCTCGTCGCCGAGCCGCTCGGTGACGGTCTGCTCCGCCGCAACGACCGCGGGGGCGCTGAGCGTGGCGTCCTTATCGTCGACCTCCACGTTCGTGAGCTGCTGCGGATATTCGCGCACGGGCGCAGCCAGCTCGGAGAGCTTCTTTTTGCGATCGAGCATGACCTGCATGAGCTTGATCGCCGTGAGCAGACCGTCGCCGGTGTTGGCATACTTGCCGAAAATGATGTGACCGGACTGCTCGCCGCCGATCAGATGGCCGTTGGCGCGCATATTTTCCGCGACATACTTGTCGCCGACATCGGTCTTTTCATAGCCGATGCCCGCCGCATCGAGCGCCTTGTACAGGCCGAGGTTGGACATGACCGTCGTGACGACCTTGGAATTGCCGAAGCGGCCCTCCGTCTGCATATTGCGCGCGCAGACATAGAGGATCTTGTCACCGTTGACGACCGAGCCGTTTTCATCTACGGCCAGGCAGCGGTCGGCGTCGCCGTCGAAGGCAAAGCCCACATCCAGCCCGTTGAGACGGACGTGCTTTTGCAGGTTCTCGATGTGCGTCGAGCCGCAGTCACAGTTGATGTTCGTGCCGTCGGGCGTGTTGCCGATCACATAGGTGTCCGCGCCGAGTGCATCAAAGATGTTTTTGGCCATCATCCACGTGCTGCCGTTGGCGCAGTCGAGGCCGATCTTCATGCCCTTGTACGAGTGCGTGGACAGGCTGATAAGATAGCCGATATAGCGGTTGCGGCCGGCGGAATAGTCCTGCGTACGGCCAATATTCGCACACGTGGCAAACGGGATCTCCTGATTGCCGTCGAGATACGCCTCGATCTCATCGATGACGCTCTGCTCCATCTTCTCACCGGCGCTGTTGAGCAGCTTGATGCCGTTGTCCTTGTAGGGGTTGTGGCTGGCGCTGATCATGATGCCGCAGTCAAAATCGTCCGAGCGGACAATGTACGACACGCTCGGCGTCGTCGTGACATGCATAAGATAGGCGTCCGCGCCCGAGGCCGTCAGGCCGGCGGACAGGGCATTTTCGAACATATAGCTGGATCTGCGGGTATCTTTGCCGATCACGACCGAGCACTTGTGCTCCCGACCGTAATACCAGCCGAGAAACCGGCCGATCCGGTAGGCGTGTTCCACGGTCAGGTCAACGTTGGCCTCGCCGCGGAAGCCGTCGGTACCGAAATATTTGGACATGAATGCTTTCCTCCGATCAAAATCACCCGCAAAATACAGCAGGCAACTGTTTATTATAACTGCGCAGCAGCGGCTTCGTCAAGATAAACCTCAACATCCGTGTGCAGCTGCAGGAATGACGCGGGGGTAAATGTCTCCGGGCGGCCGGTGAGCGTGGCGTTGACCGCCTTCGCACAGCGCGCGCCGAAGGCGACAAGCACGATCTTTTTCGCGCCGAGGATCGTATGGATACCGATCGTGACGCCCTGCTCCGGCGTCTGCTCAAGCGAACCGAAGGCCGGGGCCGCGGCCTCGCGCGTGACCTCCGCGAGCTTTGCGATGTGCGTCTTTTCGCCAAAGCCGGCGCCCGGCTCGTTGAACGCAACATGGCCGCGCTCACCCAGACCGAGGATTACAAGATCGAGCCCTCCGGCTGCCTGAATGGCAGCGTCGTAATCCGCCGCGTGCTCGGCGTCCGCGTCCGGATCCGGCGCGTGCACGGCCGCAAACGGCTTTGCCGCCGTGAGCACCTGAAACGCCGCACCCACCGCGTGCACGCCCTTACCGGCCGCACCGCAGTATTCACACGCCTGAAAGAGCGTCGCTTTGTCAAAGGCGAGGTCGCTCTTTGCAAGTGCGCCGAGCACTTCCTCCGGAAGATCCACTACCGAGACGGCAATGTTCGCCTCCGGCTTGTGCGCGAGCACATCCGCGACCAGCGCAGTCAGCTCTTTTGTAACATTCTGTTTTGTTCCGATGATCGTTTTCATGGTTTGTTACCTCCCATACCGTCATCGCGGCCGCACTCAGAGCGTGACCGTGCCGTCAAACACAAAGGCCGCAGGGCCGGTCATATACAGCAGGTTCTGCGACCGATCCCACGCGATGTGAAGCTTGCCGCCGCGCAGGAGCACATCCGCCTCGTCACCGCACTTACCCAGCCGCGCCGTTACCGCCAGCGCCGCCGTTGCGCCCGTGCCGCAGGCGAGTGTCTCTCCGCTGCCGCGCTCCCACACGCGCACACGCAGCGTGTGGTCGTCCACGACCTCGACAAACTCGATATTCGCCCGCGCGGGGAACACTGCATGGTTTTCAAACGCGGGGCCGATGCGCGGGAAATCCAGCGCCATGGCATCGTCCACGTAAGTAACGCAGTGCGGATTGCCGGTGTTGACCGCCGAGACGACCCACGTCTCGCCGAGCACATCGATCGGCTGCTCGAGGAAAGTCTCCCCCGCTGCCGCGACCGGGATCTTCTCCGGCCGAAACTCCGGACTGCCCATGCACACGCGCACAGTCTCGACCGCGCCGTCGGCCACATTCAGCCAGAGCGTCTTGATGCCGGCAAGCGTCTCGATCGTGAGCTCGGTCTTATCCGTCAGACCGCGGTCATAGACATACTTGCCCACGCAGCGGATGGCGTTGCCGCACATCTCGGAGCGCGAGCCGTCGGCGTTGTACATATCCATGCAGAAATCTGCGCGCTCCGACGGGCAGATCAGTACAAGCCCGTCGCCGCCGATGCCGAAATGCCGGTCCGACAGCCGGATTGCCGCACGTGACGGATCGGGCACAGTCTCGGTGAAGCAGTTGACATAGATATAGTCATTGCCGCAGCCCTGCATTTTTGTAAACTGCATATGCAGCACCTCCAATTCGGTATATTTCGCACAAAACGGGCAAACTAACGCCACCCGGAAAGGCGGTCATTCTATGGCGATCATTCTCATTCGAACGCTGATCTTATTTCTCTCGCTCATCCTGGCCATGCGGCTCATGGGCAAGCGGCAGCTCGGTGAGCTGGAGCTATCCGAGCTCGTGGTGGCGGTGCTGGTCGCGGACATCGCGTCCATTCCGCTGCAAAACCCGTCCCTGCCGCTGAGCTACGGGCTCATTCCGCTGCTGGTGCTGTTTTGCTGCGAGCTCATCATCTCCGGCCTGACATACCGGAGCGTCAGCCTGCGCAAACTGCTCTACGGGCGGCCGAATCTCATCATCGAGCACGGGCACATCGCACAGCAGGCAATGCACCGCAACCGCTTCACGCTCGACGAGCTGACGCAGGAGCTGCGCAATCAGGGCATTCTTGACATTGCAAGCGTGGAGTATGCCGTGCTGGAGACAAACGGCCGTCTCAACATCATCCTCACGCCGGAGCAACAGCCGGTCACGGCCGTGCAGATGGGCGTCACGCCGGACGACACCGGCTACTTCTCAATCCTCATCAACAACGGGCGCATCATCGACAAGAATCTCAAGCGCATGGGGCGCGACGAGCGCTGGCTGCAAAAGCAGCTGCAGAAGCGCGGCGCGCAGAGCGTCCGGGACGTCTATCTGCTGATGCTCAACGACGCGGGGCAAATCTATTTTGCCGCAAAGGAACCGATATGAAAAAGGAAATCATTGCATGCGCGCTCCTGCTCACGCTTGCCGCCGGCTGCGTCTGCAACATCCGGTATCTGAACCGGCTCTGCACGCAGCTGGATGACGCCGCGGCGCAGGCGGAAGCATGCTGTGCCGCCCATGACACGGACAGCGCCGCCGAAGCGCTGCGCACGGCGGCCGAACGCTGGCACGCAGCCGAGGGCTATGCCCACTGTATGCTGCCGCATGAGAGTACAGACGCCGTGACAGAAGGATTCTGTCAGGCCGTGCGTGCGCTCGAGAGCGGCGCACCGTCCGCCGCGGCGGACATTGCCCTGCTGCGTCTGCGCATCCGGAGCCTCGCCGACGGGGAGCGCGTCGCACTCGGCAATGTGTTTTAGCCGCGGTCGTTGAGGAGCTTCGTCAGTTCCTGCATGAAGGTGTCGATGTCCTTAAACTGGCGGTAAACGGAGGCAAAGCGCACGTAGGCGACCTCGTCCACGTCCTTGAGGCGCTTCATGACCATCTCGCCGACCTGCTCGGTCGTGATCTCGCGCTCGAGCGCGCTCTGCAGCTCCTGCTCGATCTCGTCGGCGATCTTCTCCAGCACCGGCAGCGGCACTTTGCGCTTGTCGCAGGCGCGCACCATTCCGTTGATGAGCTTGCTCTTATCAAAGCTCTGGCGGCTGCCGTCGCGCTTGATGACAACGAGTGGGAGCGTTTCAATGATCTCATAGGTCGTAAAGCGCTTCTGGCAGGCAAGGCACTCGCGGCGGCGGCGGATGGTCGCGCCCTCCTCCGCCGGGCGGGAATCAATGACCTTGCTCTCGGCAAAGCCGCAAAACGGGCATTTCATACGTTGCATCCTCCATGTAATTGGTTTCCGGTTACTTTACATAATTCCGTACAGTACTATATCACAGCCAAACTGCTTTTGCACGAAAAATTTCGCCATATCTGGTGTTTTTCCCATCAGATATGGCGATTCCTCTGCTAAATGTACAGTTTTTGGAATTCTTCGCGCGTCATGAGTGCATTGAGCACCTCGAGCAGCGCGTTCGTGCTCAGATGCTCGGGCAGGTCAAGCTGCGCGAGCAGCCGCTGCCGGGCGGCCTTGCTGTCCGCACCGCCGGTGAGCCCGGCTGCATAGAGATCCGTCTTCGTAATGCGTGCGCCCGCAGCCGGTGGCTCCTCCCCTTCGATGGTCGCGCCCGCACGGCGCAGCGCCTCGAGCAGCACATCCGGGCGCATTCCCTCCACGCCGAGTTTGCCCTCCTTGGAGGCGGTGCGCTTGCGCCGCTCCTTTCCGGCAATATCCGGGATGTAGGCGTGCTTGACCTGCGACGGGTCGATGGCGCCGCGCAGGTAGTTGCGGATGACAAAGCCTGCGCCGTCACTGTCCGTGAGCACGATGATGCCGCGCGTCTCTGCCAGACGGCGCAGCAGCGCCAACCGCTGCCTGTCATGGAAGATGCCGAAACCGGAGGTCTCGAGAATGGGCGCGTCGACGATCTGAGCGAGGGTATTTTTATCATACCGTCCCTCGACGATGATGGCCTCGCGGATGCGGATCATGCCGCACCTCCCACGGCAATGCGCAGCAGCAGCTCCTTGAGCAGCGCCATATCATCCGCGCCGCTGCTTTTCATGGCGAAGTCCGCCTGCGCGCACAGGCGCACAGCCTCCTCAAGCTGACGGCCGGTGAATTTCCGCGCCGAGCGCAGGAGGTTTTCCGCGATGAAATCATACGGCACACCGAGCATCTCTCGCAGCTCGCTCGTGCCGATACCGGCGCGGCGCGCAAGGCGGGCGGCGTAGAGCCTGCGCATCTGCTGACCGATGACGGCGAGCAGGAAGATCGGCGTGTTGGACTTATCGGCCAGCAGGTCTGCGAGGATGCGCATTGCACCGTCATAGTCCTGATTGGCCAGACAGTCGGTCAATTCATACACGACCGCCTCCGGAATGCGCTGCGCCACGGCGAGGATGTCCGCGCGCGTGACCGTATCGCCCTGCGCATAGGCCGCGATCTTGTCGATCTCCGGGATCATGGTGTTCATGAGACCACCGGTAAAGAAGATGAGCTGGCGCGCATCCTCGGGCGAGATGTTCTTCCCGTGCGCGGCAAAGTGCTTGCCGACCCACTGCACGAGCGCAGACTCCCCCTGCGCGGTAAACTGCACGAGCTGTCCGTTCTTTTTGAAGGCCTTGGTCGTCTTCAGGCGCCCGTCCGGCTCAAACGCCGTGTCCATGACGAACACGAGCGTGCAATAGTCCGGCAGGTCGCTGATGACACGGACGAGCGTGTCGGCTTCTTCCTCGCGGCATTTGTTCGTGTCATAGCCGCGCACCTCGACGAGTGTGCGCTCGCTGAGAAACGGCACGGCGTCGATCGCATCGGCCAGCGCCTGAAAATCGAGCTCAGCGCCGTCAAAGCGGCGGTAGCTGAAATCGTCCTCCCCGCCGGGAATGCAGAGCTTTTTGAGCTGCAGCAGATACTGCTCACGCAGATAATCCTCCCGTCCCCAGAGCAGATACAGGCACCCTGGGCCCTGTTGGCGCAGCGCGCGCAGCTGAACTTTATAGTCTTGAATTTCCTGCTTCTTTTTTCCTTTTGCCATAACGTTTCCTCACGAGAGATGCACCGTGACGTCGCCCATGCGGTCGGTGCGGTAAATGGGTATGTTGTGCGCCTGCAGGCGCGCAAGGGTCTCGGCCGTCGGGTGGCCGTAATTGTTGTAGCCGACGGAGATGATCGCAGCGTCCGGCGCGATGGCGTCGAGCCACGCATCGCACGTCGATTTTTTCGAGCCATGGTGGCCGACGAGCAGCAGCTCAATATCCGGATAGGTGCAGTCGGCAAGAAACTTTGCCTCCGCCGCGCTGTCCACGTCACCGGGTATCAGCGTGTCATATGTGCCGATCGACGTCAGCACGATCATACTGCCGTCCTCCCGGCCTGTACAAGGCTCCGGGTACAGGCGCACCGAAATGCCGCCCGCCGTGAGCGTCTGCTCCATATCCACGCGCACGACTGTCGTGCGGTGCTGTGCGGCAAGGGTGAGAATGTCGCTCAAGGGCGCTTTGGTCGTGTCCGCCTCTGCCGGGATCGCAAGCGTCCGCACCGGCAGCCAGTGCATCAGGCGCAGCACGCCGTTAACATGGTCATCATGCGGATGCGTGAGCACAAGCAGATCCAGACCGCGGTACCCCTGCGCAAGCAGCTTGTGCGCAGCGATGTCGCCCGGATCCTCCACGGTGGAGCGGCCGCCGCAATCGACCATCACGCAGCTGCGCCCGCTCGAAAAGACGACGCTCTGCCCCTGACTGACGTCGAGCGCCGTGACTGTTGACGTGTGCCGCAGCTGCACGGCGTTGACCGTCAGCACCGTGCACAGTGCCAGTACGCTGCACGCAGCCGGAACCCAGCGATGTATGCTCCGGCGGCGAGAGATGACCCACGCCGCACCGAACACGCCATACGTAAACACGAGCCACCAGACGACGCTGCGGCTGCCGGTAAAGAGCACCGCACCCGGAAGCTTGGAGAGCAGCTTTGCCACGGCGAGGATATAGCGCAGCGGCCACGCCGTCACCCAAGCGGCAGCCATGCCGCCCCACGCCCAGAAGAGGCCGAGCAGCGATGCCAGATAGCAGCCGATGAACGCCGCCGGCAGGAGCCACAGGATCAGCAGGTTCGTGACCGGCGCGATGAGCGAAATGTTGCCGAAATGCAGCGCCGTGAGCGGCACGGTGAACACCATCGCGCCGACGGAGCTCGCCGTTGTGGCAATAAAGAAAGTGCGCACCCTGCGCCGCGGGCGCGAGAGCTTCATCCCCGCGGGCAGCAGCCGGTCGCTGAGCGCGCGGTGCAGCGCACCGGACACGCAAAACAGCCCCGCCATCGACGCAAACGAGAGCTGCAGGCTGACGCTTCCGGCGGCGAAGGGATTCGCCGCAAGCAAGACCGCCAGCGCCGTCAGCAGCGATGTCGGCGGGTCATTCTCTCGCCCGAGCAGCGGCGCAAGCAGCACCAGCGCCGTCATAAACGTCGCGCGCAGCACCGAAGGACTTCCGCCCGCCATGACCGTAAACACGATCATCAGCGGCAGACCGATGACAGCGGTCGTGCGCCGGTTTCCGGTAAAGAGGCGCAAAAAGCCCAGCAGAAACGCCAGATGCAGACCTGAGACCGCGACCGTGTGCATGATGCCGGTCGTGCTCAGCGGGATGTCGAGGTTCTGCGCGTAGAGCGCGGTCTTATCGCCGAGCATGAGCGCCTGCGCAAACGGCAGCACGTCCGCCGGGAACGCCGCCTGTGCGCTCACCTTGAGCGCATGGGCAACTGTTTTCGGCCAGTAGAGACGGCTGTGTGCCCAGACACCGGTATGTACAAGCGACCCCTCCTTAATGTTGCCGATAAGATAGATTCCCTTGGAGATATAGGCGTCCGTCTCCGCTCCATAGCGCTGTGTGGATGGGCGAAGCTTCACCTCCGCCGTGATCTCATCGCCGGGGCGCAGCGCTGCCGCTTCCGCGTCGGAGACATAGAGCCGCGCTTTGCAGTGCGGCACGTCCGGGCTCGTGAGCAGCACGGTCAGCCCGCAGCTGTGCTCATACGCAGCCGGGTACTCCGTTACCCGGCCGGCGAGCGTCTGCAGCTCGTCCGGGACGGCCTCGGCCGGCATCAGCCGCGCGGCCGAAGCCGCGGCATACCACCCGAAGCCGATTGCCGCCGACAGCAGCGCCAGCATCACGCGGCGGCGCGGCGCGCCCGGGAGCAGCAGCGCCGTGAGCGCAAGCACGACCGCTGCCAGCGCCGCAGGAAGCACCCAGTGCCCCGGCAGCAGAAAGTGCGCCAGAAAGATCGCAGCCGAAAAACCGCCTGCGCAATATGCCAGCTTTCGCACGCCGTCGCCCCCTCTTTCTCTGCAGACATTATAAACAAAATCGGCGGCCGGAACAAGTCCCGCCGCCGAATTTCGTTTGCTTACAGCAGTTTCTCGCCCATCGGCGCGCCGCCGAGGACGTGGAAGTGCAGGTGATGCACGGTCTGACCGGCATCGTCACCGCAGTTGGAGATGACGCGGTAGCCGCCGGTCAAGCCCTCCTGCGCGGCGAGCTTCGCGATGACCTCAAAGCACTTGGCGACCACGGCGGAGTTATCCGCCGTGATGGACGCGACCGCGTCGATGTGCTGCTTCGGGATCACGAGAAAATGCACCGGCATCTGGGGATTGATGTCACGAAATGCGTAGACATCGTCGTCATCGTACAGGCAGGTGGAAGGGATCTCCCCCGCCGCGATCTTACAAAACAGGCAATCACTCATGATGAAATCCTCCTTACAGTCCCAGTTTTTCCGCTACGAAATCGTCCACGACGGCCAGCGCGTCATCGATCTTGAGCACCTCACTGCCGCCGCCCATGGCAGAGTCCGGCTTGCCGCCGCCCTTACCGCCGGCGACCGCCGACACCGCGCGCACCAGATCGCCCGCACGGATGCCCTTGGCCACGGCGTTCTTGCCGCAGACGGCAACAAACGTCACCTTGCTCTCCGTCGCCGTGGCGAGCACCGCGACCGTGTCCGGGTCTTTGTCGCGCAGAAAATCGCCGAGCTTGCGCAGATCGCCGGCCTCAAGATCGGTGCGCGTGGTCGTGATGACCTTGATGCCGCCGATGTTCTTCGAGGCGTAGAGGAAGCGCTCCACGTCACTGTGCAGGATCTTCTCCTTCATGCGCTCAACGCTCTGGCGCGCCTCCTTGAGCTCCGCAGTGAAGCTCTTGGCCTTGGCGAGAATGTCCACCGGTTTTGCGTGCAGCACCTCGGCCGCAGCGTACAGGCGGCGGTTGACCGCCTCCATCTCGTGCAGGTAGGCCTTGCCGGTGATCGCCTCGATGCGGCGCACACCGGATGCGACCGAGCTCTCACCCGTGATGCGGAACGGTCCGACCTTTGCGGTATTGTCCACGTGCGTGCCGCCGCAGAGCTCTACGGACTTGCCGCCCATGTTCACGACGCGCACAACGTCGCCGTACTTCTCGCTGAAGAGCGCCGTGGCACCGGCGGCCTTCGCCTGCTCCATGGTCATCTCGGACACGGTGACATCCATGCCGTCGAGGATCCAGTCGCTGACGATCTCATTGATGCGCTGCAGCTCATCGGGCGTGACAGCCGAAAAATGCGTCAGGTCAAAGCGCAGGCGGTCCGGCTCGACGAGCGAGCCCGCCTGATGCACATGGTCGCCCAGCACCTCGCGCAGCGCAGCCTGCAGCAGATGCGTGGCCGAGTGCGCGCGCATGATCGCCTTGCGGCGGTCAACATCAATGCGCGCCGTGACGGTCTGCTCGACCTGCAGGCGGCCGGAGCGCAGCACACCATGGTGCAGGAACTTGCCGGCCTTGTCCTTCTGGACATCCGTCACCTCAAAGAGCGCACCGTCGGCTGCAATGACGCCGTGGTCGGCCACCTGACCGCCCATCTCGGCGTAAAACGGCGTGCAGTCGAGCACGAGCACGCCCTGCTTGCCGGCATCGATCTCCGAGCAGACCTCACCGTCGCAGACGATGGCGAGGATCGTGCCCTGATCCTCCGTGCGGTCATAGCCGGTGAACTGCGTCGGCGTCGGGTCGAGGCCGAGATCCACACCGGCCCACGCCAGATCGCCGAGCGCCTCACGCGCTTTTCTCGCGCGCACGCGCTGCTGCTCCATGAGCTCGCGGAACGCATCCTCATCCACGGTCATGTCCTGCTCCTGTACCATCTCGCGGGTCAGGTCGATCGGGAAACCGTAGGTGTCATAGAGCTTGAACGCATCCGCGCCGGAGAACACGCGCTCGCCCTTGGCCTGATGCTCGGCGAGCAGGTCGGAGAAAATATGCATGCCGGCATCGATGGTCTTGGCGAAATTCTCCTCCTCGTTGCGGATGACGCGGGTGATATACGCCTGCTTCTCGCGCAGCTCGGGATACTGGCACTCGTTTTCGTGCACGACAATATCCACGACCTGATACAAGAACGGCTCGTTGACGCCGAGGAGCTTGCCGTGGCGCGCAGCGCGGCGCAGCAGACGGCGCAGCACGTAGCCACGTCCCTCGTTCGAGGGCAGGATACCGTCCGAGATCATCATGACGGAGGCACGGATGTGGTCGGTGATGACGCGGAGGGACACGTCGGTCTTATGACTGTCACCATAGTGCGCGCCGGTGATCTCGCTGACCTTGTGGGTGATGTTCATGACGGTGTCGACATCGAACAGCGAGTCCACACCCTGACAGACGACGGCCAGACGCTCCAGGCCCATACCGGTATCGATGTTCTTCTGAATGAGGTCGGAGTAGTTGCCGTTGCCGTCATTGTCAAACTGGGAAAAGACGTTGTTCCAGACCTCCATATAGCGGTCGCAGTCGCATCCGGGTGCACAGTCCGGCTTGCCGCAGCCGTATTCCTCACCGCGGTCAAAATAGATCTCCGAGCAGGGGCCGCACGGACCGGAGCCGTGCTCCCAGAAGTTATCCTCCTTGCCGAGGCGGGTGATGCGGCGCTCGGGAATGCCGATCTCGTCGCGCCAGATGTTGAACGCTTCGTCGTCCTTTTCATACACCGACGGATAGAGCCGCTCGGGATCGAGACCGACCCACTCCGGGCTCGTCAGAAACTCCCACGACCATGCGATGGCCTCGTGCTTGAAATAGTCGCCGAAGGAGAAGTTGCCGAGCATCTCAAAATACGTGCCGTGGCGCGCCGTCTTGCCGATGTTCTCAATGTCGCCGGTGCGGATGCACTTCTGGCAGGTGCAGATGCGGTGGCGCGGCGGCTCCTTGTCACCCTTGAAGTAGGGCTTCATCGGCGCCATGCCGGAGTTGATGAGCAGCAGGCTTGCATCGTCCTGCGGGATGAGCGAAAAGCTCGGCAGACGCAGGTGTTCCTTCGTCTCGAAAAAGCGCAGGAACATCTCGCGCAGTTCATTCAGACCATAAGATTTCATATCATCTATCCTCCAATTGTGTTTGCTTCATTCGTTTTTCAGCCGCTCGGACAGGCTGGGTGCGTCCGCGCGATAAAACTCCAGCTTGCCGCAGGACTTGCAGGCATAAATATCGACCTCGAGTGCGCCGGAAAAGAGGTTGGACAGGTGGCCGGTAAAAAAGCCGTATTGCCCAAGCTGCAGGGATTCATGGCCCAGATGCTCCATCTCGCCGTTACAACGCAGACATTTCATAACATACCTCCTCAAAAAAAGATGCCTCCGCCCCATACACAGGGGCGAAGGCAATCTGCTTTCACGGTACCACCCTGATTGCCGCTCACGCGGCGTCTCAAGTCGTCCTTAACGCGGACACACGTCCCGGTCGTCCCGGGCCGCTCCGGAGCGGCCGCCATGCCGCCGGCCGAAGGGCTTCCACCGTCCCCTTCTCTCTGATGACCGGGTGCTGCACAGCTTTTCTCCATCACAGCGTTATCGTCTGGATTTTTATATTTTACCACATTCGAGCCGGATGTCAACCGTTTCTGCGGGCAATTTCCGGCGGATGAGTGACAGCGGCGCAGCCGCACACGGCAGCGGCATGGTAAAGCGCTGCATCGGGTGCGGCACGGTCTCGAGCGGCAGGCCGTCGGCGTCGCGCAGCATCTCGGCCGTGAAAGTCACAGGCGGCGCGTCGTTTGTGATGAGCTCGAGCGTATCACCGGCGCAGAACTTGTTGCGCTGCGTCAGCACGGCGCGTCCGTCCGGCGCGGTGCCCTCTACGACAGCGCAGACCTCGGCGCCGGCAAAGTAGGCGGGGTTTGCCGTATACTGCCCCGGCTCACCGAAGTAAAAGCCGGTGCTGTACGGGCGGTGGCTGATCTGCAGCACCTCGCGCTGCCAGACCGGGTCGAGCGGCCGGCCGGCGATCGCATCATCCAGCGCGTGGCGGTAGGCATTTGTGACCGCGCCGACATAGTAGGCGCTCTTTGTGCGTCCCTCGATCTTCAGGCTCGTGATGCCGGCATCGAGCAGCGCGGGCAGATGCTCGATCATGCACATGTCGCGAGAGTTAAAAATATATGTCCCCTGTTCGTCCTCAGTAATATCGAACACCTGGCCGGGGCGCTTGGCCTCCGTGAGACCGTACTTCCAGCGGCAGGGCTGCGCACAGCGGCCGCGGTTGGCATCGCGCCCGGTGAGGTAGTTCGACAGCAGGCAGCGGCCGGAAAACGACACGCACATCGCCCCATGGACGAACGCCTCAAGCTCCAGCTCCGGCGGCGTGTTGGCGCGGATGGTGCGGATCTCGGCAAGCGACAGCTCACGCGCGAGCACGACCCGCTGCGCGCCGAGATCGTACAGCGCTGCGGCGGCGGCCGAATTGACCACGCCGAACTGCGTGCTCACGTGCAGCGCCACGTGAGGCGCATAGCGCTTGGCCAGCGTGATCACGCCGAGATCGGCCGCGATGATCGCGTCCACGCCCGCATCGTCGAGCAGCTCGAGGTACGCGGGCAGCTGCGCCATCTCGTCATCGCGCGGCAGGGTATTGCACGTCACGTGCACGGCAGCGCCCTGTGCGTGCGCAAGCTGCACGGCGGCGCGGATGCCGTCCGGCGTAAAGTTTTCCGCACCGGCGCGCATACCGAACTGCGCCCCGGCGAGATACACTGCGTCCGCGCCGAAATGGAGCGCCATTTGCAGGCGCTCCAGATCTCCGGCGGGGCACAACAACTCCGGTTTGTTCATGCCACCCCTCCGCTTATTGTGAATAACTCTGTTTGGCCACGAACGCCTGGAATTCGCCGTAGCTCGTGAAGAACTTATGCGTGCCGGACTCCGAATCGAGCGCATAGTACAGCGCCTTCGTGCTTGCCGGCGAGAGCGTCGCCTTGATGGACGCAAGGCCGGGGTTTGCGATCGGCGTCGGCGGCAGGCCGGTGTTCTGATAGGTGTTGTAGGGACTGTCGATCTTTGTGTCCTCCACGGTGAGCACATCCTTATGCTCCGGCAGGACGTACATGATCGTCGAGTCGATCTGCAGCGGCATTCCCGCCGCAATGCGGTTATAGATGACGGCGGCGATCATGGCGCGCTCATCGTCGTTGGCCGCTTCCTTTTCGATCATGGACGCGACCGTGACGACCTCCTGCATAGACATGCCGCGCTCATCCGCCTTTTCGAGCATTTCGGCCGTGATGCGGTTGTGGAAGTTCTCAAGGAATTTGTTGATGGCGCTCGAGGCCTGCATGCCCTGATAGAACTCATACGTATCCGGGAACAGGAAGCCCTCCAGACGCTTGGCGTCTCCCTGCTTGCTCTGATCCAGGAACGAGTAGTTGTAGGAGTAGTTCGCGGCGGCGTCCATGAGGTCATCGTACGAGCAGACGTTTTCGTCCTCAAGCTTGCGGAAGATCTGCTCCATCGAATAGCCCTCGGGGATGGTGACCTTGGTCGTGACCATTGCGCCCGAGCCGACCTGCATCTTCTTGACGAGCGCGCGGTAGTCGTAGTTCGTACTCAGCTCATACGTGCCGGGATCGATCTTTGTCTTTGCGTGCGAGACGCTGCAGTAGAGCTGGAAGAGGCCCTTGTACTTGATGATACCGGCGTCCTTGAGCTGCTTTGCCACGTAGCCGACGCTGACCTGATGGCCGGCACGCTCCTTGGCGTTGCCCTCAGAGTCCGTGTAGGAGATGGTGACGTCCTGAAACTCCGCCTTGTCGAGTGTGACCGTCGCCGTGACCGGCTCTTTGTTGAGCGCGAGCACGTCCGACGCTGCCATCCAGCCGACACAGGCGAGGATAATGCTGACGCTGACGACAAAGGCAAAATAGATCAGGCCGCCGAGACAGCCGCTGCGTCCGGCGCGCTGCTGCACCTCCGGCTCCTGCGTTGGCTCATGGCGGGGCGCCGGCTGGCGGTGCACGGCGTGTGTCTGCTCCGGCTGCGGGCGAGCAGGCCGCTCCGTGCGGTGCTGGACATGCGGCTGCTCCGGATGCGGGCGCGCCGCGTGCTGCTGCTGCTGTACCGGGCGCGGGCGGGCAGCGCGCGGCTGTCCCTCCTGCTGCTGCGGACGACGGCGGGCGGGCTGTGCCGGACGCTGCGGTGGGCGCTGCGGGCGGGATGGCTCTCGTTCGTCACGAAACAGCTCATCAAAGTTCTTAAAATGATCGGCCATGGCTTGATCTCCCTGTCAACTTGGAATGCGTCCCTGCGGCCTCACGGCGCAGGAACCCCCTTTCCCCCTGGGGCATAAGATAAGGCGACGGACGGAAACGGCGCCGTTTGTCCGGTCCTGCCGGAAAACTTCGCGTCAGATCCATGCACCGCGCGGGGTCTGGCTGCGCAAAAATCCGTTGCGCGGAGAAAGGGTTTTGGTTATGTGCTGCGCAAATAATAACAACAGCTGTCTGTGGATCATCCTCATTCTGATCCTGCTCTTCTGCTGCGGCGGCGGCAGCTGGGGCAACTGCGGCTGCGAGAACAACAACAGCTGCGGCTGCGGCTGCTAACAGCCGCTGAGGGATCGGGGCTCCTCCGGGAGCCCCGGTTTTTCCTGCGGGCGCAAAATGCCCTGCTCAGTTACGACGGCCGCGACCGGCATATCGTTCCACGCCGTCGGCAGCGCGTCGAGCAAAAATTCCGCACGGATGAGCCCCACGGCGCAGCAGTCAAGCTGCGCGAGACAGCGGTCATAGTACCCGCCGCCGCGGCCGAGACGCCGCCCCGCGCGGTCATAGGCGAGCGCCGGGACAAGCATCAGATCGCCGGGCTGCGGCTGCAGCACCGGCGCGCTGCGCGGCGGCTGCGGGATGCCGTAGCGTCCGGGCACGAGCGCGCCGTCATAGCGCGCGAAGTACATCTGCCCGCCGGCCTCCGGGACCGGAAGCGCCACCGTTTTCCCGCGGCGGCGCGCCTGCGCGAGAATCGCGTGCGTATCCACCTCCGGCACGACGCTGCAATAGGCAAAGATCCGCTCCGCTGCCTGAAACTCCGGCAGTGCGAGCACCTGCATCGTGATGGCAACGTCGCACGCGGCATTGTCCGCGGGATCGCTCTGCGCAAGCTGCCGGCGCAGCGCTTCACGCAGGGCGGACTTTTCCTCGGAAATGCTCATAGCGCGCTGCGGATGATCGAGAAGATCTCCTCGTGCTTTTCCTCGAGCGCACGCTCTGCGCCGTCTTTCATGAACGGCACGACCGTCCAGCCGTAATGCGCAGCGGCAAGGCGACCGATGCGCAGACAGTTTTCCAGATACGCCTCATCCTGCTCATGGATGTCGGCCTTGGTGTTGAGTTTTTCCTGCCGGTGCTGCATCCGCTTGAGCGAGGTCGGCAGGTCCACGTCCAGATAGAGCACCAGATCCGGGCGCGGCAGGCCCAGCTTGCCGTACTCGAGATCGTACAGCCAGTCAAAGAAGGCCGGCAGCTCCGCCTCGGGCAGCTTCGAGCCCTGATGGATGGCGTTGGAGGTCGTGTAGCGGTCGGAGAGGATCAGGCCGCCGTTTTCATAGGTCTCGCCCCAGTCGGTGCGGTAGGACGCATAGCGGTCGACCGCGAAAAACGTGGACGCGGCATAAGCGTTGACGTCCGACGGGTGCGTACCGAACGCGCCGTTGAGGTACATCCGGATCAGTGCCGACGATTCCTGGTCGTAGCGCGGGAACACAATATGATGGTAGGCCATGCCCGCCTCGTCAAAACGCGCGCACAGGCGACGGTACTGCGCAGACTTTCCGCTGCCGTCGATGCCCTCCAATACGATCAGTTTACCCTTCGCCATGGTGTTTCTTCCCCCGCAGCCTGCGGCCGATGGCCGCAAACAGGAATTTCGGCAATTTCATCATGCGGCCGATGCGCTTCGGCTCTTTGATGAGCCGGTAAAACCACTCGAGACCGAGCTTCTGGAAAAACTTCGGTGCGCGCTTGACGTTGCCGGCAAACACGTCCAGACTGCCGCCGAGACCCGCCATAAGACCAACGCGCAGACGCGGGGCGTTGCGCTGCATCCACAGCTCCTGCTTCGGTGCGCCGAGGCATACGAGCAGCAGATCCGGCTGCACGGCATTGATCTTCTCCACAACGGGATCATCGTCCTGAAAATAGCCGTCGTTCGTGCCGGCGATGACAAGGCCGGGAAACCGCTCGCGCAGCTTCTCGCCCGCAGCGTCGGCGACGCCGGGCTTCGCACCGAGCAAAAACACGCTCTTGCCCTCGCGCCCCATCTGCGTCATCAGTGCCGCGGCAAAGTCGATGCCCGGCAGCTTCGCGCGCAGCGGCGTGCCGAGGATCTTCGCGCCGTAGATCACGCCGATGCCGTCCGGCAGGACAAGGTCCGCTCCCTGCACGGCCTGCATGGCTGCCGCATCCTCGCGGCAGAGCATCACGATCTCGGGATTCGGCGTGACGACATAGGCCGCGCGCCGCTCCGCCATCAGGTCACGCGCACGCGCGACCGCTTCATCCATCGTCAGGCTGTCAAACCCGACGCCCATTACATCAATTCGCATGAAAATCTGTTTCCTCCGTTACACCTGAGCAAAGACTTCGCCGATCTTCTCATGGATGATGAGATCCGCCTGCGCGTCATACGGCGTGGCGCTGCGGTTGATGAGCACCAGCTTATGCCCGGAATAGTAATTCAAAAGTCCCGCCGCGGGGTACACGGCCAGCGACGTGCCGCCGACGATGAGCACCTCCGCCTCGCGGATATAGCGGATGGACTTGGACAAAACGTCCTCATCCAGACATTCCTCGTAAAATACGATGTCCGGCCGGATGATGCCGCCGCAGTCACAGTGCGGCACGCCGGTGCCGTGGTTGACGCGCTCCGCCGGATACGGCCGACCGCAGCGCATACAGTAGCAGCGGTGGATGCTGCCGTGCAGCTCGAGTACATTCTTGCTCCCGGCCGCCTGATGCAGCCCGTCGATATTCTGCGTGATGACGGCCTGCAGCTTCCCCTCGCGCTCCAGCTCCGCAAGGCGCAGGTGTGCACGGTTGGGCTTGGCGCCGTCCACGACGAGCTTGTCCCGATGAAATTTATAGTATTCCTCCGGGTGCGCCATGAAAAACGAGTGGCTCAGGATCGTCTCGGGCGGATAGTCATACTTCTGGTTATAGAGGCCGTCCACACTGCGAAAATCCGGAATGCCGCTCTCGGTCGAGACACCGGCGCCGCCGAAAAACACGATCCGGTCACTGCCGTCGATCCACTGTTTGAGCTGCTGAATGTTATCCATGAACTCCGCCTCCTATAAAATCCGGCCGTAAACGGCCACGCTTTATCATACAACGCTTCGCGCGGCGGGTCAACGCTGCGCGAGCAGAAAGCGTTCAATGGCCTCGGCCACACCGTCATGGTCGCAGTCGGGCATGATATACTCCGACGCCGCCTTCACATCGTCAATGGCGTTGCCCATAGCGAGCGGCAGCCCCGCGTCGCGCAGCATCGGGCAGTCGTTTTCCGAGTCGCCGATGGCGATCGCCGCGCTGACCGGGATGTTCAGACACCGGCACAGCGCCTGCAGGCCGCTGCCCTTGTCAACGCCGGTGGCGTTGACCTCCACGCCCGCGCTCTCACACGGGACGACCCATGCGGGCGCACCCTGCACACGCGCGAGAAACTTGGTGCGCTCGGGCGCGTCCGTAAAGTAAAAGTCGAGCTTCTCGACCGGGTAAGGTGCAGCGAGAAAGCTGCGCTCCATCTCCTCGGCAGCCGTGCCGTTGGCCTTGAAATTATCCACATAGGCGTCCATGCCGAAATGCTGCGGGTCATTGAGCAGCTCCGGACGATAGAGGGCCTCGCCGTTGGAAAAGATGATCGGAAAGCCGTCAAGCCCGACAAACGCGCGCATAACGCCCGCCGCGGTATCGGCAGCGATGTTCTGCGACGAGATGATGCGGTTTTCCATACAGTCAGCCACGGCCGCGCCGCTGGACGTGATGGCATAGCGCATGGCCGGGAACCGGCGCATATACGGTGCGATCTGCCGGTAGCAGCGCCCGGTCGCCATGACGACATGGTATCCGCGCGCAAGCGCCTGCGTCACGGCGGCAGCCGTGCGCGGGGTGATCTCTTTTTTCGAGTTGAGCAACGTGCCGTCCATATCGACGGCGATGAGCTGATAGGCCATGAAAAATCCCTTTCTGCACAATTTCACAGCATATATTGTACTCATTTTGACCCGATGTGTCAACCGTCTGCGCGGGACTTGAACCTGCAGTGCAAAGCCGCTATAATAGCGGCAGACTGCTTTTCAAGGAGTGACACCATGTTTGTTGACCAAACCATATATCACGGCCGGGCCGAGGACACGAACCGGCTCGACAAGGAGCTGCGCTGCTACGACCTGCTCGACCGTCTGGGGCTGAGCTATGATCGCGTCGATCACGATGCTGCCGACACGATCGAGGCCTGCGCCGCCGTGGAGCAGGTGCTGGGTGCCGGGATCTGCAAGAATCTCTTTCTCACGAACCGGCAGCAGACGGCGTTTTATCTGCTGCTGATGCCGGGGCACAAGCCGTTTCGCACGAAGGATCTCTCGCACCAGATCGGCAGCGCGCGGCTGTCGTTTGCCTCCCCGGAGCATATGCTTGAGCTGCTGGATATCACGCCCGGCTCTGTGAGCGTGCTGGGTCTGATGAACGACCGCGACGCGCGCGTGCGGCTGCTCATCGACCGCGACCTGCTGGACGATGCATACCTCTGCTGCCACCCGTGCATCAACACGTCCACGCTCAAGCTGCGCATGACGGACGCCGTCGACGTGCTCATCCCGGCGCTGGCACACGCGCCGACATATGTCGACCTGCCGGTATATGCCCCGGAGACCTGAGGCATGAAAAGAAAAAAATCCTGCATCCGAGGATGCAGGATTTTTTATGACTTAGTAGTAGCGCTTGTTCTTGTTCTTACGAGCAGCCTCAGACTTCTTGCGACGCTTCACGCTGGGGCTTTCATAATGCTCTCTCTTGCGAACCTCGGCGATAACGCCGGCCTTGGCACAGCTGCGCTTAAATCTCTTGAGCGCATTGTCCAGAGACTCATTCTCCTTGACGTAGATTTCAGACATTTTATTCCCTCCCTCCAAATACGCCTCGCGGCGCTTCAAGGGCCATCATGCATGGCTTTAGCGTTAACATTATAATTGCTATCACGCCGAATGTCAAGACGAACTTATGCCTTCGGCTTCAAAATCAAATTGACCAATTTGTTCGGAACGTGAATGACTTTGACGATCTGCATGCCGTCCATCTGGCGCTGCACCTTGTCGAGCGCCATGGCAGCGTCAACAACGGTCTGCTGGTCGCTGTCCTTCGGCACGGTGACGGTGCCCTTGAGCTTGCCGAGCACCTGCACGGCCATGGTGACGGTCGTGTCGACGGTCTTGGTCTCGTCATACGTCGGCCAGTCACACTGGCAGCACATTTTGCCGTACTTGGCGGCAAAGCCGAGCCGCTCCCAGATCTCCTCGACGATGTGCGGCGCAAACGGGCTGAGCAGGAGCAGCAGCTGCTCCATGTCGCCCTTCGTGCAGCCGTTGGCCGCAAACTCATTGACCATGCTCATCATGGCCGCGATCGCGGTATTCATCTTCAGCTCATCGATATCCTCGGTGACCTTCTTGACGGTCTTGTGGATGACCGCCTCGTTCTTGGACGAGATCCCGGGGTCATCCGTGCAGCTCTCGCCGAGATTCCAGACACGGTCAAGGAAGCGCTTCGAGCCCTTGACGGCCTCGTTCGACCAGGTAACGGCCTTCTCAAAGTCGCCGATGAACATGATGTGCAGGCGCATGGTATCTGCGCCGTACTGATCGACGATATCATTGGGGTTGACGACGTTGCCGCGGGACTTCGACATCTTCTCGCCGCCCTCGCCGAGGATCATGCCGTGACTGGTGCGCTTCTGATACGGCTCCTTGGTCGGCACAACGCCGATGTCATACAGGAACTTATGCCAGAAGCGGCTGTAGAGTAGGTGGAGCGTGGTGTGCTCCATGCCGCCGTTGTACCAGTCGACCGGGCTCCAGTAATCCAGAGCCTCCTTGGAGGCGAGCGCCTTGTCATTGTGCGGATCCATGTAGCGCAGGAAGTACCAGCTCGAGCCGGCCCACTGCGGCATGGTGTCGGTCTCACGCTTGGCGGGACCGCCGCACTGCGGGCAGGTGGTGTTGACCCAGTCGGTCATCTTGCTCAGCGGGCTCTCGCCGTCATCGGTGGGCTCATAGCTGTCCACCTGCGGCAGCACGAGCGGAAGCTGATCCTCCGGGATCGGCACCCAGCCGCACTTCGGGCAGTTGACCAGCGGGATCGGCTCGCCCCAGTAGCGCTGGCGGCTGAAGACCCAGTCACGCAGCTTGTAGTTGACCTGCTCCTTGCCGATCCCCTGCTCCACGACGTATTTCTTCATGGCGGGGATGGCCTCTTTGACGGTCATGCCGTTGAGGAAGCCGGAGTTGACCATGACGGCGCTGTCGTCCTTGGCGACAAAGGCCTCCTTTGTCACGTCGCCGCCGGCGACGACCTCGACGATCGGCAGGCCGAACTTCGTGGCAAACTCCCAGTCGCGCTGGTCGTGGCCCGGAACGCCCATGACGATGCCGGTGCCATAGCCCATAAGGACGTAGTCGGAAACAAACATGGGCAGCGCCTTGTGCGTCACGGGGTTCATGACCTCGATGCCCTCGAGACGGACACCGGTCTTTTCCTTGTTGAGCTCGCCGCGCTCGAAGTCGGACTTGTGCGCAGCCTCTTCCTGATAGGCGGCGACGGCGTCCCAGTTGGCGATGTGCGGCTGCCACTGCTTGAGCAGCGGGTGCTCAGGCGAAATGACCATGTACGTCGTGCCGAAGAGCGTGTCGGCACGGGTGGTGTAGACCGTGATGTCGTCACCGACGTTGGTCTTGAACGTGATCTCGGCACCGGTGGAGCGGCCGATCCAGTTGCGCTGCTGGATCTTGACGCGCTCGATGTAATCCACATCATCCAGATCGTCGATCAGGCGCTGGGCGTACTTCGTGATGGCGAGCATCCACTGGCTCTTCTCCTTGCGCACGACCTCGCTGCCGCAGCGCTCGCAAACACCGTTGACGACCTCTTCGTTTGCCAGCACGCACTTGCAGCTCGTGCACCAGTTGACCGGCATGGTGGTCTTATAGGCCAGACCGTGCTTGAACATCTGCAGGAAGATCCACTGTGTCCACTTATAGTAGGACGGGTCGGTCGTGTCGACCGCGCGGTCCCAGTCAAAGCTGTAGCCAAGCATCTTGAGCTGCTTGGTGAAGTTTGCAATGTTGTTTTTCGTGACAATGGCAGGATGGATGTGGTTTTTGATGGCATAGTTCTCGGTCGGCAGACCAAACGCATCAAATCCGATCGGGAACAGGACATTGTAGCCCTGCATCCGGCGCTTGCGGCAGATGATGTCCATCGCCGTGAACGGGCGCGGATGGCCGACGTGCAGCCCCTGTCCGGAGGGATACGGAAACTCGATCAGCCCATAAAACTTCGGGCGCGGATCACCGGTGACGGCCGCGAACGGCTTTTCCGTCTCCCAGCGCGCCTGCCATTTTTTCTCGATTGCCTGAAAATCATACTTCATAGCGTTCACTTCTCTCTGAAAAAATCAAAAACTGGTAAGCGGGGCGGCGTGATGACCGCCCCGAACGGTTACTGTGGGCTCAGGCGCGCATGCCGGTGATGTCGATGACCTCGGCATCGCTCCACAGGCGCTCCAGATCGTAGAACTTGCGCGCTTCATCCTGAAACACGTGCACGATCACGCAGCCATAGTCGAGCAGCACCCAGCTGCCGCTGCGATGTCCTTCACGGCGCAGGACCGGTTCATCCACCGCATCCGCCGCCGCTTCCACGGCGTCGGTCAGCGTCTTGACGTGGGTAGAAGAGCCGGCCGTGCAGATGACGAAATAGTCCGCCAGCGTCGTCAGGTCGCGGGTTTTGAGCAGCTGAATATTCTCGCCCTTTTTCGCGTCCAGTGCCTTGACAATGACCGCGGCGAGCTCGTTAGCAGGCATCATAAGCAAACATCCTTCCTTTTCGTTACCATTTGTTCGGCCCCTGAACCGTGCCGGAGGTAGCCACGACCTGCCCGTTGGACTCATAGAGAATGTCCACATTCGCGGCCGTGATCTCCGTCGTGTAGGGGTTGAGCCATGTATTGAGATACTCCAGCCATTCGTCCGCGTAGATGAACACATAGGACATGCCGTTTTTCACGCCGTTGTAGTTGGCCGGGATCGTTTCAAATCCAATGGCGCTCTCATCGAGCTTCAAAAACTCCTTGACGTAGAACATCACGTTGCCGGCAGACAGATTCGTGATGACTTCCTTTTCATAGATATCAATAAGCTTGTTGAGATTCGGAATATTGTGCAGCTTCAAAAACTGACTCGTCATGGCCTTGAGCATCTGGTGCTGCACGTCAATGCGGCCGATGTCACCGTTGGCATAGGAATTGCGGAAGCGGAACACGCCCATGGCCTCATAGCCGTCAAGGTGCTGATACCCCTTGCTCACATGGATAGACAGATCCTGGCCCCAGTCCTCATAGTCCATATCCACGGGGACGTCAAAGTCGATGCCGCCCATGGCATCGATGAGCTCGACAAACACCTCGACATCAAAGATCGCATAGCTGTCGACCCGGTAGCCGAGGAGCTTCTCCACGCCGTCAAGCATTGCCTCCACACCGTCTCTGCCGTTATTTTCGGCTGCGGCATAGTACTGATTCATTTTCTTGGGCCGGTAGGCCACGTTCACCGCCGTGTCACGCGGAATGCTGACGAATTTCAGAGATTTGTTCTCCGTATCGAGCATACCGACGAGCACCGTATCCGTCAGGCCGGCCGCGCGGTCCTTGCCCGCGATCAGGAAGGTATAGCAGCCCTTCTTGCGTCCCTCGGTATCGGTGGTAATGCCGTCGTCGGGGTTGCCGTCGCTCAGGCCGCCGCTGAGGCTCGGCGGGCTGACCCAGTGATCCATCAGTACGATAAACTCACCCACGAGCAGCGCCAGCACAACGACCACGATGATCGCAATGCGCACTTTTTTCTTCTTCCGACGCTTATCCCGTGCCTGCTGCGCCTTCACGCGGTGATTGGCCGCGGCGGACGTCTCGGAAAACGGGTCGTCCTGAAAGCCGCTGCCGTCGTCATATCCATCGTCATAGCCCGCGTTTTGATAGCCGGCATAGTCATCCGGATAGCGGCCGTCATTCTGTCGTCTTTTCATATTCTTTTTCCCTGCCTTGATACCAGTTTAATGCCTGCACCGTGTTCTCGTGCGGCGTAATGCCGCCGGCGCGCAGATCCTCGAGGCTCATTTGCAGACCGAGTACCATGGCCGCGTCCAGATCGGTGTAAGCAAGGCGCCGCAGCTCGTCCACGCCGTCAAAATCCCGTGCGGGCTCGATGTAGTCGGCCATGTACAGGACCTTTTCGAGCGTGGTCATATCGGGTTTTCCCGTCGTGTGCCAGCGGATGGCATTTTCTATCTCAGGTGGTACGCCGAAACGAACCCGCGCCACGGCAGCGCCGGTTTTTGCGTGCAGCAGCTTGGTGTTGGCCGTTTCGACCGTGTCGTTTATGATACCATATTTATCAGACAATAGCAATTGGTCAGATAGCTCGAATTTTTTCGTGCAATCGTGTAAAATTCCGGCTTCGGCAGCAGCATCCGGGTCGCAGCCCCAGCGCTCGGCAAGGCGGCGCGCCTCGTGCTCGCAGCCCCATACATGGGAGATGCGCCGCGGCTTGAGCATGGGATATGCCTGTTCGCGCAGCCAGTTGAGATCGGGCTTTGCGCCATAGAGCCGCTGCTGGATGATGTGAGCGTACACATCGGGGGCGAGATACTCGCTGCCGCGCCGCTGCGGCAGCAGACGGCGCACGTCCGTGCTCGTGACGGGGATCGGCTCTGCCGGCAGCGCGATGACGCGCGCACCGTACGTCTGGCGCAGATAGGCACTGAAGCGCTCGACCTCGGCGTGCTCATCGCTTGTGCGCGCAAGCGCGACGAGCGTGACCTGCGCAAGCAGCGCGCGGTAATCGTGCCACTGCTCAAACGTCGTGAGCATATCCGTGCCGACGACGAGGTACAGCTCCGCGTCCGGATTGCAGTCGCGCAGCTCGCGCACGGTGTCGACCGTGTAGCTCTTGCCGGAGCGGTGCAGCTCCATGTCGGAGACCTCCACCCCCGGCTCGGAGGAAAAGGCCAGCATCGTCATGAGCAGGCGCTCTGACGGCTCCGGGCTGCCCGGTGTGAGCTCCTTGTGCGGCGGGATGCGGTCCGGAATGACGAGCGTCACATCCGGCTCGATTGCCGCGCGCACGGCGCGCAGCGCCGCCGTATGGCCGAGGTGCGGCGGGTTAAAACTGCCGCCATAGATGCAGATCTTCATTTCTTCGCCTTTTTTACGAGCTCGATCTTCGGCTTTTGCTCGTTGCGCTTATAGAGCACGAATTTTGAGCCGATGACCTGCACAGGCTCTGCGCGGCAGGTCGCGGCAAGCTGGTCGCACGCCTCGCGCGCGGTCAGGAGCGAGTTTTCGAGCACGCGCCCCTTGACGAGCTCGCGCGCCTTGAGCGCGTCGTTCATCTGGGTGACGATGTTGTCGGTGATGCCGCCCTTGCCGATGTGGACGATGGTATCCTCCGTCGCGGCCAGACCGCGCAGCTGGGCGCGCTGTTTACTTGTCAGCATAGTAATTCCTCAATTCTTCTTTCAGGATTTTGAGCGCATTTCCGCGGTGGGAAATGGCGTTTTTCTCTTCCGGGCGCAGCTCCGCCATGGAACAGTCGTAGCCATCCGGCAGGAACAGCGGGTCATAGCCGAAGCCGTTTTCCCCGCGCGGGGCAAACAGGATGCTGCCCTCGCACGTGCCGCGTGCGCGCAGCACGTCGCCGTTCGGAAACGTGCAGCAGATGCATGACACGAACCGCGCCGTGCGGTCGGTGCGGTCGCCGAGATTGTGCAGCAGGAGCTCGTTGCGTGCGGCGTCCGTATCATCATGCCGGCCGGTATAGCGCGCCGAGTGCACGCCGGGCGCACCGTCGAGCGCATCGACCTCGAGACCGGAATCGTCCGCGACGGCGGCCTGCCCCGTCGCGCGGGTCACGGCGATGGCCTTCAGATAGGCGTTTTCCTCGAAGGTCTCGCCGGTCTCGTCGACCTCAAAGTCGCAGCCGGCCGCGCTCTGCGGGATGATCTCGATGCCCATGTCGGCAAAGATGGCGCGAAACTCATCTAACTTATGTGCATTATTGCTTGCAAGGATCATGACAGCAGCGCCTCCACAAATTCCGCAGGCTTGAACTCCAGCAGGTCGTCGATCTGCTCGCCGACGCCGACATATTTCACCGGCAGCTGCAGGTCGTTTGCGATCGCAAAGACGATTCCGCCCTTGGCCGTGCCGTCGAGCTTCGTGAGCACGATACCGGTCAGATCCGCCGTGTCGAGAAACTGCTTGGCCTGAATGAGACCGTTCTGACCGGTCGTGGCATCGAGCACCATGAGTGTCTCAATGTCGGCCTCCGGCAGCTCGCGGCGGATGACGCGGGTGATCTTATTGAGCTCGTTCATGAGATTTGCCTTGTTGTGCAGACGGCCGGCGGTGTCGATGATGACGACATCCACGCCGCGCGCCTTTGCCGCCTGAATGGAGTCGAACACCACGGCGGCGGGGTCAGAGCCCTCCTCGTGCTTGACGATCTCCACGCCGGCGCGCTGCGCCCAGACGGTGAGCTGGTCGGCGGCCGCCGCGCGGAACGTGTCCGCGGCGGACAGGAGCACACGGTTGCCCTCCTTCTTGAGCTGGGAAGCGAGCTTGCCGATCGTCGTCGTCTTGCCGACGCCGTTGACGCCGACGACGAGCACGACCGACGGCTGCGTCGTGAGCAGGAGCATGGTGTCCTGCACCTTGAGGATGCGCGTGAGGATCTGCACGAACTCCTTTTTCACCTCCGCGCCGGTGGTCAGCTTTTTGAGCTCGATGGCCTTGCGCAGCTGCGCGATGGCCTTGGTCGTCGTCTCAACGCCGGTGTCGGCAAGGATGAGCGTCTCCTCAAGGTCCTCGAAAAACTCCTCATCGCCCGGCGCATAGGCGGCAAAGATGCCGGTCAGCTGGGCGTCCATTTTCGTCTTGGTCTTGGTCAGACCCTGTTTGATCTTATCAAAAAATCCCATAGACTATCTTCTCCGTTACGATATGGTTTTAGCCGCCTCATCCAGCGAGAGCTCGATGATGCGCGACACGCCTTTTTCCTGCATGGTCACGCCGAACAGGTGGTCGGCCTCCTCCATGGTGCCGCGGCGGTGCGTGATGACGAGAAACTGCGTGCTCTTGGCAAGGCGGCGCATATACTGCACGTAGCGCGTGACGTTCGCCTCGTCGAGCGCGGCTTCGATCTCGTCCATGACGCAAAACGGCGTCGGACGCACCTTCAAAATGGCAAAGTAGAGCGCGATGGCCACGAACGCCATCTCGCCGCCGGACATCAGGCTCAGCGTTGAGAGCGCCTTGCCGGGCGGCTGCACCTTGATCTCGATGCCGCTGTCGAGCACGTGCTCCGGATCCTCGAGCACAAGCGCCGCCTTGCCGCCGCCGAAGAGCTCCAGGAAGGTCTGGCGGAACGCCTGATCGATCGCCTGAAACTGGGTAGTGAAGATGCCCTCCATCTCCCCTGTCACGTCGGCAATGATTCCAGTTAGCTCACGCTTGGCCTTAAGGATATCGTCCCGCTGACCGGTGAGGAAAGTGTAGCGCGTGTTCACGCGCGTGAATTCGTCGATCGCGCCGAGGTTCGGCGTGCCCAGCGCGCCGATGCCGCGGCGCAGCTCGGCGATGCGGCGGCTGGCCTTGGTCATGTTCTCGATCGGCTGGCGCAGCGCCTCGGCCGCCGTGCGGCTGAGCTCGTAATTGTCCCAGAGCTTATCGAGGATCTGCTTTTCCTCCATGTCGGCCGAGAGCTTTTTCTGCTCAAAGCGCGACACGAGCCCCTGCATGTCCAGCAGGTCGCGGTTGCGCGCCTGCGCATCGCGGTCGGTGCGCGTGCGCTGTCCCTCCAGCTCCAGCTTGCGGCTGCTGCACGCGGCAAGATCGCTGCGCAGTGTCTCAGCGCGCTGGCGAAGCTCCGCCAGACGGCGCTCATGCATCTGCAGCGTCTGCTGCAGCTGCTGCGTGCCGGTCTCCGCCTGCGCGATCTGGTCAAGGCGCGCCTTGCGGTCACCGGCCATCTCCTCGAACAGCTCGTGGATCTGCTGCGTGGTGCGCAGGATGGTCTCGCGCTCGGCCTCGAGCGACGCCGTCTCCGCCCGCAGCCCGGCCAGCCGGTCGGCCAGCTCCTGCCGGCGGCGGTCAAACGCACCGCGGCCGAGCTCGCTCTGATCGCGTTCGGCGCGAAGCCGTGCAAGCGTCTCCTCCGCCGAGGCTGCATCGGCACGGGCAGCGGCGATGCGCTCCTGATTCGTCTTTTGCTGCGCGCGGCAGGCGTCAATGGACGCATTTTGCCCCGCAATGGTCTCCTGTGCGGCGTTTTGGAGCAGCACGACCTGTGCCGCCTCGCTCTGCGCCCTGTGCAGTGTCTCGACCGCCTGCTCCAGCTGTGCCTGTGCGGTGTCGAGCTGTGCATGCGCCGTGTCGAGCGCCGCCTGCGCATCCTCGAGCTCGAGCGCACACTGCTGCTTTTCGAGCGTGAGCGCATCCAGCGTCTCACGCAGGCGCTTGAGCTCGTTGGCACGCGACAGGATGCCGCTGCCCTTTGCGGCGCTGCCGCCGGTGAGCGAGCCGCCGGCGTTGACGAGCTGCCCGTCAAGCGTGACGATGCGGTAGCGGTGGTCATAGCGCCTGGAGATGGCGATGGCGTCTTTCATCGTCTCGGCGACGACGGTGCGGCCGAGGAGATTGCTGACGATATCACGGTAAGCGGCCGCGCAGGTGACGAGCGTGTCGGCCACGCCGACATAGCCCGGCTCCTGATCCGGCACGCTGTTTAGGTGCATGGGTCGGATGGTATCGAGCGGCAGGAATGTCGCACGGCCGGTATCGCGCCGGCGCAGCAGCTCGATGGCCTGTGCGCCGCAGCTCTGCGTCTCGACGACGATGTTCTGCGCCGCCGCGCCGAGCGCCGTCTCAATGGCGAGGGCATAGCGGTCGCCGGTCTTGATGAGGTTTGCCACCGGGCCGCGCACGCCGCGCAGCGTCCCCTTTTCGGCCGCGTGCATAACGGCTTTGACCGCACGGTTGTAGCCTTCAAAGTCCTTTTCCATCTCGGTGAGCATACGGATGCGCGATTCGGTGCTGCGCAGGTCGACCGTCAGCCCGGACAGCCGCTCCTGCTGCTTTGCCAGCGCCTGCTCACAGGCGGAAAGATGCTGTGTTTTTTCTCTCTGCTGCGTGCGCAGCGCGTCACAGGCGGACTGTGCCTGCTGCTGCGCGGTCTGCTTATCCTGCGCCTGCGCCTCGAGCGCGGCCAGATGCTCGGCCGCCTCCGCGGCGGCGGTGACGATGGCGTTTTCCTGATCGAGCAGCTCCTGCGATTTGTCGGCCAGGAGCGTGATGCACGTGCGGCACTCGGCCAGCGCGCTGCTCTGCGCGCTCTCTCGGGCGAGCAGCTCCGTATACGCGCGCTCGGCCTCGCCGGAGGATGCAGCGTTGCGCTCAATGTCCTCAAGCACGGTGTCGATCTGCTGCGCGTGCTGCGCTTTCTCGCGCTCGATCTGTTCCAAACGCTGCTGCTGCGCGTCGATCTGCGCCTGCAAAGCGCTGGCGCGGTCCGCCTGCTCGGACACCTCCACGCGCAGGCGCGCGATGCTGTCGGCGCTGTTTTGCAGGTTCGTGCGCACGACAGCCGCGGCGCTCTCGCACTCGGCGGCGGCGCTCTCCGCCTCGGAGATCTGCTCGCGCGTGCGCTCGGACTCCAGATCCTTCTCGCGCATTTTCTGCGCGATGTTCTCCGACGCTGCATAGAGCTGCTCGAGCTCGCGCTGCGCGCCGGCAAGGTTTTCCTTCGCGGTCTGATAGTCGTGGTTCACGGTCTCGGCCTGCGCGTGCAGCCGGTCGAGCGTCTCCATCCAGACGGAGACCTCGGCGCTCTTGAGCTCGTCACGCAGGTGCAGATATTTTTTTGCCGTCTCGGCCTGCTTGCGCAGGGGCTCGACCTGCAGCTCCAGCTCATCGACCTTATCGTTGATGCGCAGGAGGTTTTCCTCCGTGCGGGCAAGCTTGCGCTCCGACTCCTCCTTGCGGTAGCGGTAGCGCGAGATGCCGGCCGCCTCCTCAAAGATCTCGCGGCGCTCGTTGCTCTTGCCGGAGACGATCTCTGCAATGCGCCCCTGCCCGATGATCGAGTACCCGTCGCGGCCGAGACCGGTGTCCATAAGCAGCTCGTTGATGTCGCGCAGGCGGCAGGGTTCGCGGTTGATGGAATATTCACTCTCGCCGCTGCGGTAATAGCGGCGGGTGATCATGACCTCGGTGTTTTCTGTGTCGAAGATACCGGTGCTGTTATCGAGAATGAGCGACACCTGCGCAAAGCCCATGGGGCTGCGCTTTTCCGTGCCGCCGAAGATGACGTCCTCCATCTTGCCGCCGCGCAGCGTCTTCGTGCGCTGCTCGCCCATGACCCACAGGATGGCATCCGATATGTTCGACTTGCCGCTCCCGTTCGGACCGACGATTGCTGTGATCTCCTGGTCAAAATTCAGGCGCGTCTTGTCCGGAAAGGACTTGAAGCCCTGGATCTCCAATGCTTTTAAGTACACAAAATCCCTCGCATACCCGGCAAAGCCCCGCGCAGGGGCGCCGCCGGTATCTCAAATGAAAATAATACAAAGTAAAGTATACCGCCAAAAACGCCATTTTGCAACGGCAGGAGCGCATTTTTTCAGATATGAAAAATACAGCCGCCTGTTTTTGCAGGCGGCTGTTTGCCGTTATTCGCTCAGCGTTTCGAGCGCGCAGCGGGCGGCGGACTGCTCCGCCTCCTTTTTGGTGCGCCCTGTGCCGCGGCCGATCTCGCTGCCGTTGAGCAGCACGGCCATGGTGAACGTCTTATTGTGATCCGGACCGCTCTCGGCGCAGACGGTATAAGAGAGCGTCTGTCCGGCGCGGCGCTGCACGCGCTCCTGCAGCTCGGTCTTATAGTCTGCGACGTGGTGGATCTCCCCCTCGGCCAGACCGTTGAGGATGTGCGCGAGGATAAAGCGCTGCGCAGGCTCCAGCCCGCCGTCGAGGTACATGGCGGCGATGACCGCCTCTACCGCATCGGCGAGGATGGACGGGCGCTCGCGTCCGCCGCTGCGCTCCTCCCCGTGGCCAAGGCGGATATAATCGCCCAGATGCAGCGTGCACGCCACGCCGTGCAGCGCCTGCTCGCACACGAGCTCGGCGCGCAGGCGGCTCATCTTCCCCTCCGGCATATCCGGATAGAGCCGGTAGAGCCGTGTCGCCGTGACCATGCCGAGCACGGAGTCACCCAGAAACTCGAGCCGCTCGTTGCTGGTATAGCCGCGCGCACGGTTTTCATTGGCGTAAGAGCTGTGCATGAGCGCATTCTCCAGCAGCGACCGGTCACGGAATGTATAGCCCAAGCGGGCCTCCAACGCCTCCATCAGTCCGGCTCCTTTGCCGCGTGCTTGTCCACACGCATATAGGAAATGTTGGCCGTGATGTCGTCGATGATGCCGGAGTCGACAAACGAGATCGCCTGACGGATGGCGTTATAGATCGCGCGCGCATCCGACGAGCCGTGCGCCTTGATGACGGGCTTGCTGATGCCGAGCATGGCCGTGCCGCCGACCTCGTTCGGGTCGAGAGAGGCCTTGAGCGCCTTGAACTCGTCCTTGATGGCGAGCGCCGCCATTTTGGTCTTGAAGTTTTTCATGAAGATGCCCTTGAGCTGGCGCGTCATGTACTTGATGCTGCCCTCGATGCCCTTGAGCAGGACGTTGCCGGTGAAGCCGTCGGTGACGACGACGTCCACATCGCCGTTAAAGACCTGTGAGGCCTCGACATTGCCGATGAAGCGGATGCGCCCGGCGGCGTCCGCCGCCTTGAGCAGCGGGAAGGTCTCATGCTGGAGCTGCGCCCCCTTGTGGTCCTCGGTGCCGTTGCTGAGCAGACCGACACGCGGCGCCGCGATGCCGAGCATGGTGCGGGCATAGTAACTGCCCATATAGGCAAACTGCAGCAGGTACTCCGGCGTGCAGTCGGCGTTCGCGCCACAATCGATGAGCATGACGCCCGCGTCGCCGTTGGGCAGCACGGGGGCAAGCGCCGCGCGGCGGATGCCGTGGATGCGCTTGACGATGAGCGTCGCGCCCGTGAGCAGTGCGCCGGTGCTGCCGGCGGAGACGACCGCATCGCCCTTGCCGTCACGCAGCAGGTTGAGCGCGACCGTCATGGAAGCATCCTTCTTGCGGCGGGT
>OICD01000021.1_pt1 | contig 110544 bp, 94 predicted proteins | sample 1581161 | NCBI WGS metagenome assembly OICD01 (sample SAMEA3882546, study PRJEB24775) | human gut metagenome | biome: human-associated habitat; feature: intestine environment; material: feces | place: Netherlands | collected 2009/2010 | reverse complement strand
CGGCGGCGGCCGCCGCCGACACACCGGCCAGCAGCTGGCTGACACGGATGCCCGTGCCGGTGATATAGAGACTGTCGGTGCGCAGCCCCTCGATGAGCGCGCGGCCGATGCCGTACCACACGGCGTAGAGCAGGATGAGCTCGCCGTCAAACCTGCGCTCGTGCTTCCGGAACCAGAAGTGCAGCATCAGAAAGCCCGCGAAGTTCCACAGGCTCTCGTACAGGAACGTCGGATGCACGTACACGGTTTCCTGGCCGGGCAGCGTCAGCCCCATGCGGGAGAAGGCCGCCGTCTCGCGGCCGAAGGCCTCGCGGTTGATGAAGTTGCCCCAGCGGCCGATGCACTGCCCGATGAGCAGACCGGGTGCGCAGACGTCCGCCATCGCGCCGAAGGGGATCTTCCGCTTCCGGCACCAGACGATGCCGGTCAGGATGCCCGCGATCACGCCGCCGTAGATGGCGAGCCCGCCCTCCCAGATCTTGAACGCGTTGAGCGGGTGCTCGCGGTAGTCGCTCCACTGGAAGATGACGTAGTACAGCCGCGCGCCGATGATGGCCAGCGGGATCATCCAGATGAGAAAGTCATAGAGTGTGTCCGGCTTGATGCCGCAGCGGCGGCAGTGCCGCGCACAGTAGAGCATCGCCAGGATGAAGCCCACGGCGATGATCGCGCCGTACCAGTAAAACGTGTGGCCGAAGAGCGTGAACGACGCGCTGGGGTCGATGCTCCAGTCGCCGAGCATGGGAAAGCTGATGGTGGCATCACGCATCATCGTCGGCATCGCCGTCACCTCCTTTCGGTGTCACGACCGAGAGCGCCAGACGCTCGGGTGCAAACGTCTCGGTCAGCCAGGCGGCGCATTCCGCCGCCGTAATCTCCGGCAGGAGCGGAAACGCGTCCATCATCTCATATCCGCCGAAGAGCCCCTCGGCCATGTCGATGCACACGCTGCGGAACTGATCCAGACCGCACAGCAGCTTGCCGTACATGGCGCGGCGTACCCGCTCGAAGGCGCCGGGGTCGAAGCCGTCGCGCGCGATGTGTGCGGCGGTCTCCCTGACGCGCGCGTACACGGCGTCGGGCTCCCTGCTCTCACCGCCGAGCACGGCCAGCGCGATCGGGCCGCAAAACTGCGCGCCGCAGGAATAGCTGCGTCCGAGCAGCCCCGCGCGGTAGAGATCGTTATAAAACGGGCTCGATCTGCCGAAGGCGGCCTGCATGGCGAGCCTGGCCGTGAGATCCTGCCGCAGGCGGTCAGCGCCCTTTTGCGCCGGACGGAACTTCGCACCCAGCAGCATCTGCGGCGCGGACACCGCGAGCTGCACGCGCATATGTACCTCGGCGGGGGTCATTTCCTCCGGCGCACCGTGATCGGTGACCGGGACGGGGGCAAGCTCCGGCGGCAGCAGCTGCCCGGCGATGGCGGCCACGCGCTCCGGTGCAGTCTGACACACCGCGCACAGCACCATGTTCGACGGCGCGTAAAACGCACGGTGGCAGGTGTAGAGCGTCTCGGGCGTGATCTGCGCGATGCTCTCGACCGTACCGGCCACGGCGTCGCGCGCGCCGTCGCGCGCCATCAGGCAGCGCATCAGGTTGCGCCATACGGCGCGGTTTGGGTCGTCGTCCCCCATGCGGATCTCCTGCGCGATGATGCCCTGCTCCTTGGCCACGCTCGCATCGGTGAAATACGGCGTGGACACAAAGCGCAGCAGCGTGCGCAGGTTCTCTTCAAAGTGATCCGTGCAGGAAAAATAGTATGCCGTCATGTTGGCTGACGTGAAGGCGTTCGGGCTGGCGCCGTTGCCGCAGAGCGCTGTCAGCGCGTCCGAGCCGTCGGGCATGTCGAAGAGTTTGTGCTCAAGATAGTGCGCAACGCCGGCGGGCGTGTCCGTCCACGTATCGCCCACGCGAAAGCGCCGGTCGGCTCCGCCGTAGCAGGCCGCAAGCACGGCGTAGCTGCGCTGAAAGTCGGGCTTGCAGAGCACGCGCACGCGCAGGCCGTTCGGCAGCGTCGCCGCCCAGACATTTTCGGGCCGTTCATTTGTCATCGGCAGCCGCCTCCGTTCCCTTGAGCAGATATACACAGTCACACACGATGCCGGCGGCGGCGGACACCACGTCGTCGCGCGTGACCTCCTCCACGAGCGCGGCCATTTCCGGCGGGTCAATGTCCAGCCCCTGTACCGTGCGGTTGAGCCAGTACCACGCCAGCGTGTCGGGTGCGTCGGCTCTGGCGCGCAGATCACCGGCCGCGCTGCGGATGGCGCAGCGCAGTTCCTCGTCCGTAAAGTCACCGCTGCGCATGGCGTCGAGCTGCGCGGTGATCTCGGTGAGCGCGCGCTCATAATGATTTGCGTCGATGCCGCTCGTCACGGTCAGAAGTCCCTTGTGCGTGTCCAGCTGCGAGCCGACGGAGTAGCACAGGCTGAGCCGCTCACGCAGGTTCAAAAACAGTTTCGACGTCACGCAGCCGCCGTAGAGCGCGTTCAAAACGAACAGTACCGGCAGGTCGGGGTCTTCCATGCATGTGCCGAGGCGATAGCCCACGGCGAGCTGCGCCTGCGCGACCGGGAGCGTCTCGGTCACATAGCGCGGCTGCTCCTCGAGCGCGTTCATGCGGATGTCCGTGCCGATGTCCTCGTCAAGCGCTCCGCGCGGCATCGTGGCGAGCACATCCGTGAGGATGCGCGCAACGCGCTTTCCGTCTATGGAGCCGCAGTAGAAGATCTCCACCGGGCTCGTCGAGAGCAGGTCATGGTAGCGCATCGTCAGCTTGCGGTAGTGGATGCGCTCGGCGTCCGCCTCCTCACCGAGGCGGGGCACGGCGAAATCCTCGCAGCAGCACATATGGGTGTACAGGCGCTCGCGTGCATAGCTGCGCTTGTTGTTCACGGCCGCGCGGATGCGCGCGATCAGCTGCGTGCGCTCACTGTCAACGATGTCCGGCCGCAGCAGGCCGCCGCGCGTGTTCGGGTGCAGCAGCAGGTCGGCCACATCGGCCGCGAGCCGGGGAAATATTTCCTCGCCGAGTGCGCCGTCGTCGGCAAAATCGGCCTCGAAGCCAACGGCCTGTATTTCTCCCAGCTTGTGCACGACCGGCGTGATGTGCGCGCCGTAGAGCCCGTCGAGCTCGGCTGCAATCGCCTCCAGATCGGGCAGGCGCGTGCAGCCGCGCCGCAGCACATACGGCAGCACGGCCGTGCAGGCGGCCGTTTCGCGCCGCAGCTGCGTCAGCAGATTCACGCTCAGCCACGCGGTCTTGAATTTCTCCGTGCGCAGGGCGGTCAGCCACACGCCGGGCAGGATCTCCGTGCGGATGCGTTGCATAATTGCGCTCCTTTCCCAGATGGGTGTTTCCGTTTTTCCGGAATACATTATTATATCATGCCTTACCTATCTTGGGAATAGGGCTTCGGCCGTTTTTTGCCGATGCCGCCGCCGTCGTAGGGCTTTTCGTCCACGGTCACACCGTCCGGCCGCAGACGGATCGTGTGCAGCAGCCCGGCCCCGTCGCGCCAGCGCACGGCGCACTCCGGCCAGCCGGCCGGCAGCCGCGGCTCGGGGTAGAGCACACCGCCGCGCAGATGCAGCCCCAGCAGCTCCTCCGCCGCGATGCGCAGATACCAGCCCGCCGCGCCGGTATACCATGTCCAGCCGGCCACACCGGCGTTGTCCCCGGCGGCGACGTCGGCCGCGAACACATACGGCTCGCCCTCGTAGCGCGCCGGGTCGTGCGCCGCGGGCAGCACCGCGCGCAGGATCTGCACGCCCTCGTCCGTGCGGCCCGTGCGCAGCAGCGCCATGGCCAGCCACAGCGCGCCGTGGGTGTACTGCCCGCCGTTTTCGCGCAGTCCCGCGCCGTAGCTGCGCACGTAGCCCGTCTCGGGCGTGCGCCGCGTGATGGGCGGGTCGAACAGCCGCACCACGTTGTGCTCCCGGTCAAAGAGCTGCGTCACGGCGCTCGTGAGTGCGCGCTGTACGTGCGCGGGATCGGCGTGCGTGTCAAAGGCCGCGAACGCCTGCGCGATCGCGTCGATGCGGCACTCGCCGCTTTTTTCAGAGCCGAGCGGCTGCCCGTCGTCATAGTAGCCGCGGCGATACCACGCGCCGTCCCACGCGGCCTCGGCTGCGCGCGTGCAGCGGTCGGCGGCCAGGGCGAGCTGCTCGGCTGCGTGTCCGCCGATGAGGGCGGCAAATTTCCGTGCCGTGACGGCGAAAAACCACGTCAGCCACACGCTCTCGCCGCGTCCTTGAGCGCCCACACGGTCGAAGGCGTCGTTCCAGTCACCGGTGCCGATGTGCAGCAGGCCGTGCGCGCCCACACCCCGCGCCAGCACGCGCATAAAGGCGCGGCGGCAGTGCTCGAGCACCGTGCCGGTCTCCGCCCCCGGCGTGAGCGGCTGGTAGCGGTCGCGCTCGTTTTCCTCAAGCTCCTCGCCCGCAAGGAAGGGGTACTCCGCGCTCAGGATCTGCGTGTCGCCGGTCTTTTGTGCATACTCGCACACAGCCCACGGCAGCCACAGCAGATCGTCCGAGATGCGCGTGCGCACGCCGTGCTCGACCCCGAAACCCGCGTGCCACCAGTGGCACACGTCCCCGGCGGAAAACTGGTGCGCGCACGCGTACCCGATCTGCTCGCGTGCGGGCTTGCTGTCGAGCAGCAGCAGGTTCACCGCGTCCTGAAGCTGGTCGCGGAAGCCGAATGCGCCGCCGTTCTGGTACAGGCTCGTGCGCGCCATCAGCCGGCAGCACAGCGTCTGATATGCTGCCCAGCCGCCGAGATAGCGGTTCATGGCGGCGTCCGGCGTCGTGATCCACAGGCGCGACACCGCGCCCAGCCACCGCTCGCGCACACGGTGCAGCGCGCGCACGGCCTCGTCCGGCTGCGTCAGGCGCAGGAGGTTTGCGCGCGTATCGCACCCGCACACGAGCACGCCCTGCCGCTCGACGACGCCCTCGAGCGCAAAGCAGGGGCTCAGCCCCGCGCCCGCGCGCCGGTCCATCTGCCCGCGCAGGAACGAAAACCGGTCGCACGTCCACCCCGTGAGCGGCATACCCGCCGCCGCGCAGACGCGCAGGGGTGTGTCTGCGCGCGCGTTTTCGGCCGTGAACACGCCGCCGGAATACGCCGTCACCACGGCGGGGGCGTCCGCGTCGCGCCCGGCACAGACGAGGTCGGTGTGCCACGTGATGCGCGCGCGCCCCGCGCACTCAATGAGCAGCACGCGCGCGTTCGCGTCCTCGGGCACGAACGCCGTCACGCGCACGGACATCCCGTCCACGGTGCGCTCCCACGCCGCCCAGCCGAAGCCGTATTCCACCCGCGCGTGCCCGTCGTCGTCAAAGAGCGATACCGCGCCCGTGCGCGTTGTCATGCGCAGCGTCTCCGTGCCGCGCAGCACCCACGGGTCGCACAGCCAGCGGTTGATGCGCCCGGTGTGCGCGTTGCGATACCACAGATGCCCCGTGCCTGCGTCGGTCGCAAGAAAGCCGAAGCGCCCGTTCGTGAGCACGTTGCTCCACGCGCGCGGCGGCAGTCCGGTGAAGGCGACCGTGCCGTCGGCGTCCCAGTGCACGTCGCTGCCGGTTGGCATTGTCCGCCGGTCGCCCGGCGGGGGCAGCAGCGGCAGCGTGCAGCGCGTGTGCGCCATGCCGGGACGGATGGCAGCGGCCGCCGCCACGTCTGCAAAAGCGTCCTCCGGCACGAGGTGTACGCCGCCGGGCGCATCCAGACAGTGCGCGAGATCGAGCGCCGCGAGCGCTCCGCGCACCTTTGTGCGCGTTGGCTGGAGGTAGTCTCCGCCGTCGGAGGTGCACAGCGCGAGATCGCACCCGATGCCGAGCGCGCGCAGCAGCGCCCACTGCCGCAGCACGTGCGCCTCCGGGCGCGCGCACCAGACAGGCAGATCGCCGGAGATGCCGTGCGCCCAGAGTGCCGGGCGCTCCAGCTGCTGCGCCGATGCATCCGGCGCGGCGGTCGGAAACAGCAGTGGTGAGATGTGCGCCATTGCGCCCTCAAGCTCTGCGTCCGTCATGCCGTATTGCGCCGCCAGCGTCCCCGGCAGCGCCGCCGCCGACTCCGGCGGCAGCACGAGCGCGCGCTGCGCCGCCGCGAACGCATCGTCCTCGTGCGCGCCCACACCGAGCGCAAAGCGCACGCGCCACGGCGTGTCCGGCGGCGTGTGCACCGCAACGCGCACCTGCACATACCCTGCGCGCAGCCAGCCTGGGATCGCCCCTTCGGCGTAAAAGTCCGCCTGTCGGTCGCACGCGGCGCACAGCCATGTCTCCGGCTTCCCGCCGCGCCCGAGCCGGCGCAGCAGCAGTGCATTGCGCCGCAGCACGCTCTGAAAGCCGAGCCGCGCGAACGCCGGATGGTTGACATAATCCTCCCATGGTGCGAGCACGGCCTCGAACGTGAGCCGTACCGTGCCGTCGATCCCGTCGGGGGACGAGAGCGTCAGCGCGCGCACCTCGCCGTTGACACGCTCCGGTACGGTGAAGGTCTGCACGGCGGTCACGCTGCCGTGGCGCGTTGAAAACTGCGCCGCGCGCACCGTAAAGCGCCACCGCGCCGCATCGGCCGTGCCCGGCAGCAGCGGCGTGCACGCGCCGCCGGTCTCGAGCGCCACCACCGGCGCGGCGGCGGGGGCGCTGCGTGTGCCCCGGCGGCAGACGCTCAGCGCGTGCCAGCGTGCAAAGCTCTGCCCGGCCTCGGTCACGGCGAGGCAGTACGTGCCGTTGGAGAGCAGCGTGCAGCGCGGCGCCTCTGCGTCCACGCCCGTGCCCTCGACCGTGAGATCCGGCAGCGAGCGGCGGCGCGGCTTTCCGCGCTGCGCCTCCGGATGCCGGCGCAGCGCCGGTGCGCCGAGCGGCAGGCGCTCGGACAGCAGGCTCATGTGCGCACGCATGGCGGGGTCCGCCAGAAACCAGCGCTGCACCTGTCCGCCGCACAGCGCATTGCACGCTGACAGCAGGCTCATGCCCTGATGGTGTGCCATCACGCAGTGCACGACCTGCCCGCCGCCGCCCGTGCGTGCGCGCGTGCAGTCGAGCGCCTCCCGGAAGCCGTACTGCCCCAGCAGACCGCGCGCAGCGAATCTGCGCAGATCGCGCACCGCCGCACGCGGCGCGACGGCCAGTGCGAGAAAGGCGCTGTAGGGCGAGAGCACGAGCTCGCGGTCCATGTCCGGCTGCATGGCCAGCGCCGCGCAGCCGTGCGCCTTGTAGCGGTAGCTCAGGGCACTGTCGAGCGCAAAGTACGCGCTCTCCGACACGCCCCACGGCTGCCCCGTGCGCACGCGCCGCCGCTGTACGCGCAGACAGAATTTTGCGCTCTCCCACAGCAGCGAATCGCGCTGCGGCGGCAAAAACAGCTCCGGCATCAGATACTCGAACATCGACCCCGACCACGATACGCAGCCGCGGTAGCGTTCATGCTGCACCTGCGCGCGGGAAAGGGCGCGCCAGTGCTCACGCGGCACGTCGCCGCGCGCCACGGCAAAGTATGATGTCAGGCGCGCCTCACTCTCGAGCAGGTCGTAATACCCCTCGGAGCGCTTGCCGCTGCCGGTGTCGATGCCGATGTGCATCAGGCGGCGCTGCGGGTCGTAGAGCAGGGCAAAGTCCATGCCGTCGCACAGCGCCTGTGCCCGCGCCGCAAGCGCGCCCTGCCCCCAGCCGCGCAGGGCGTTTGCCGCCGCGAGCAGGGCGGCGGCACAGTTGCCGCTGTCCACCGTGGACACATACAGCGGCGGCATCGGCCGCAGCGTGCACGTGTGATACCAGTTGTAAAAGTGCCCGTTCCAGCGCGGAAGCTGCTCCATGGTCGTGAGCATCTGCTCTGCCAAAGCCAAGCCGCGCCCGTTGTCAACGCCAAGCGCGTGCGCGCCGAGCGCGGACAAGAGCGCAAAGCCCATGTTCGTCGGCGATGTGCGGTGCGCCGTGCCGGTCGGCGGCTGGGTCTGCACGTTGTCCGGCGGCAGGTAGTGCTCCCCGGCGGTGCAGAACGTCTCAAAATACTGCCACGTTGCCTTTGCCCAGGCCAGCAGCTCCCGCTGTGCCGCGTGCTGCAGCGGCGCTGCACCGGGTGCGTTCGGCGCGCCGAGCGCCGCGAGCACGAACGGGGAGAGCGTCCACACGATGCCGGCGGCCAGCCCCGTCGGGCTCGGCGTGAGCACGGCCGTGAGCAGCCCGAGCGCACTCGCCGGCCAGAGCGCGCGCAGATACGCGCCCAGCCCGTCGCGCTTTGCCGCCCGCTGTGCCGCCGTCTGCCATTGCAGGAGATCCCGGTGCGAGACCGCCATGCGCCAGAGCGCCGTCACGATGGCGGAGGCGTTCACGACCGCCTCCCACGGCAGCAGGATCAGCCGCAGCACCGTCTGCACCACGGCGGCGGCGAGCCCCGGCAGAACGCTGCTGTGATAGCGCACGCGCGCGTCCGCCGGATGCACGATCGGGTGACCGAGCGCATAAATGAGCCCCTGCGCCAGCGCCAGCAGCGCGGCATATGCCGCCAGCCGCAGCCCCGGCCAGCGCAGCACGCAGCCGAGGAAGATGGCTGCCCACGTCGCCGGGGCGACGAGCGAGCGCCGCAGGCTGTCCGCCAGCCGGAACCGGTCGATCGGGTGCAGCGCCCGTGCGCGCCGGGAGAAGATCCACGGCGCGTTCTGCCAGTCGCCGCGGATCCACCGGTGCGCCCGCGCGCCCCATGCAAGCGGCGCGGCGGGGAAGGTGTCCGTGAGCTCCACGTCGCCGAGAAAGCCGCCGTGCAGGTAGGCGCCCTCGAGCGCGTCGTGGCTGAGGATGCGCTGCTCGGGCAGGGCATCGCCGCCGCAGCAGGCGAGCAGCGCGCGCACGTCGAGGATGCCCTTGCCCGAAAAGCCGCCGCGGTCGAAGCAGTCCATATACAGCTCTCCGCATACGCCGCCGTAGGGGTCGCTGCCGCCGGGACCTGCGAATACGCGCGCCCAGTCGCTCGCACGTGCGCTCTGCAGCTCGGTGGCCATGCGCGGGTGCAGCAGACCGTAGCCGTGCGTGACCACGCCGCGCCGCGCGTCCACGACCGGGCGGTTGAGCGGGTGGAGCATCGCGCCCACGAGCGCGCGTGCAGCGCCCGGTGTCAGGCGCGTGTCGGCATCGAGCGTGAGCAGATACGCCGTGCCGCGCAGCGCCGCCGCATCGCCGGCGGCACAGTGCATCGCGTCCGTCTCACCGCACAGAAGCTGCGCGAGCCGGAGCAGCGCGCCGCGCTTTCGCTCCCACGCGCTCCATTTCCCGTCGGGTGTCTGCACCCGCTCGCGCGTGAAGAGATAAAACCGCCCGCCATAGCGTGCGTTGAGCGCTTCGATCTCCTCGCGCGCCGCGCGCAGGATGGCGGGGTCGATGGGCGCGTGCTCCATGTCCGCCTCCGGCAGATCTGCCAGCAGCCCGAACAGGAGCTGCTCGCCCGCGTCGCGGTTGCACAGTGCGTATTCCTCCAGCCGCGCGGCGAGCGTGTGCGCATCGCCGGGGCAGGTGAGCAGCGCCGCGATCACGCACAGGGTCTTTCCCTCCGGCGGGATGCCGCGCCGCAGTGCCAGCCGCGGCACGAAGCGCGGCTTCGTCACGCGCAGCAGCACCGCGTCAAGCAGCCCCTTGACGGCTTCCGACACCGGGATCAGCAGCAGCACCGCGCCCGACACGCTCCCGGTCGCAAAGCCCAGCAGCAGCGACAAGGCCAGCGTCCCCACTATGACGGCTGCGATGTACCACGCACCGTCACGGCGCTTTTCCGGTGCGCCGAGCACCTCGCGCAGCAAAAACCAGCCCACGTGCCGCCGCGCACCCTCGCCGCTTTGCGCGCGCGCGAGCACGTCCTCGGCGATGTCGATCTCCGTCCGGTCCGTGCGCCGCGCAAGCCGCGCCACGGTCTGCCGGTAGCGGGTGCGTGTGGCTGCGTCCATCGTGGGGTAGACGCCCGCCGGATCGCGCGCGAGGATGCGCCCCACGCGATCGCACCGCTCGGTGAGCGCTGCCCACGCGGCCGTGCCGAGCGCACGCAGCGACGTGAAGAGCGCGGGCGCGGCAGCTCCGTCGTGCGCATAGGTGTCTGCCAGCGCGCAGACTACCGCCGCCTGCAGCCCCGGCACGAGCAGCGCAAGCTCCGCCGTCTCGAGCGGCAGCACGTCCTGAAATCCGGCGAGATATGCCTGCGCAGCCTTGGGCGTGAGCGCATTGCCGCAGGCGTGCAGCAGCCCCGCACAGCAGGCGTGCAGCACGGTCTGTGCGCCGGATGCACGCAGCATATGCGCATGGCGCAGCGCGGCTGCGGCGTCGTCCGCAGCGGCGCGGGCAAGAGTCCGGTTGTCGCGCAGCCATGCGCCGTTCGGCGTCTCGGGCGTGACGGCTTTCGCCGTGCGCGTGAGCGCTTTTACCGCCCGCCGGATGCTGCCGGTGCGCGCGCGGCGGCGGCCGGTCACGGTCAGGGCTTGGGCATCGCGCCGCCCCGCCTCACACAGGGTGGCGGCGTTGGTATCGGCCATGTAGATCCCTCCAAAAACGGTTTGCAGTACCAAAATGTTGCCCGCGCGGAAAAGAAACTATGCGGTGACAAGAAAAAATACTTGACACCCGCGCGGCGGTGGCGTATACTACCCATGCTGTAAAGGGAAAACGGTTTACAGCGGGGAGGGACTTGCAATGCCGGACGAGACCGTGTGGCGCACGATGCTGTTCGATTTTTACGGCGAGCTGCTCACGGAAAAGCAGCGCGAGTATTACGACCTCCATTATAATCAGGACCTCTCTCTGGCGGAGATCGCCGCCAGCAGCGGCATTTCGCGTCAGGGCGTGTGGGACAACATCCGCCGTGCGGACGCCGCGCTGCGTGATGCCGAGACAAGGCTCGGTCTGGTGCAGCGCTTTGCCGCGCAGCGCACGGCCGCGGCCGCGCTGGAGGATACGCTCACGAAGCTGCGCGACTGTGTCGGCGGCGACGCCCGGCCGCTGGCCGAGCAGGCGCTGCGGCAGCTTCAGGATCTGAAAGGATAGATACCATGGCATTTGAATCCCTGTCGGACAAGCTGACCGAGGCGTTCAAACGCCTGCGCGGCAAGGGCCGACTCACGGAGGCCGACGTCAAGGAGGCCATGCGTGAGGTCAAGCTCGCGCTGCTCGAGGCGGACGTGAACTTCAAGGTCGTCAAGGACTTTGTGCGCAAGGTGACCGAGCGCGCGACGGGTGTGGATGTGCTCGAGAGCCTCTCGCCCGCGCAGATGGTCATCAAGATCGTCAACGAAGAGCTCACCGCCCTCATGGGCAGCGAGAACCAGAAGCTGAACATCAGCTCCCATTCGCCGAGCGTCGTCATGCTCGTCGGCCTGCAGGGCGCGGGCAAGACCACCAACGGCGCCAAGCTCGCCGGCCTCATGCGCAAGCAGGGCAAGCGCCCGCTGCTCGTCGCGTGCGACGTGTACCGCCCCGCTGCCATCCAGCAGCTCGAGACCGTCGGCCGCCAGCTTGATATTCCCGTGTTCCAGATGGGGCAGGGCGATCCGGTCGCGATCGCCAAGGCCGGCATCGAGCACGCGAAAAAATACGGCAACGACCTTGTCTTTCTCGACACGGCCGGCCGTCTGCACATTGATGAGGCGCTCATGACCGAGCTGCAGAACATCAAGGCCGCCGTCGATCCGGCGGAGATCCTGCTCGTCATCGACGCGATGATCGGTCAGGACGCGGTCGCGACCGCGCAGGCCTTTGATGATGCGCTCGACATCACCGGCGTCATGCTCACCAAGCTCGACGGTGACGCCCGCGGCGGCGCGGCGCTGTCGATCAAGGCGCTGACCGGCAAGCCCATCAAGTTCGCCGGCATCGGCGAGAAGCTCGACCAGATCGAGCCCTTCCACCCCGACCGTATGGCCGGGCGCATCCTCGGCATGGGCGATGTGCTCACGCTCATCGAAAAGGCCGAGCAGAACCTCGACCAGAAAAAGGCCGAGGAGATGGCAGAGCGTCTGCGGCAAAACCGCTTCACGCTCACCGATTACTATGACCAGCTCCAGCAGCTCAAGGGCATGGGCTCGCTGCAGGATATCGCCGGCATGATCCCCGGCATGGACGCCAAGGCGCTCTCTGGCGCGAACGTCGACGAGAAGGCCATGGGCCGCATCGAGGCGATCATCCAGTCCATGACCCCCGGCGAGCGCGACAACCCGGGCATCCTCAACTCCAGCCGCAAAAAGCGTATCGCGGCGGGCGCGGGTACGAGCGTGGTCGAGATCAATAAGCTGCTCAAACAGTTTGATCTCATGCAGCAGCTGGTGCGCCAGATGTCCGGCAACAGCAAGGCTATGAAGCGCATGAAGCGCGGCGGCCGCGGCGGACTGGGCGGTCTGGGCAATCTGTTCGGCGGCGGCGGTGGCCGTCCCTTCGGATTCTAAACAGGTTCCATGCTCCCGCAGGGGGCTGGAGATACAGAGATTATTGATGGAGGTGAAGATACATGGTCAAGATCAGACTTCGCAGAATGGGCGCTAAGAAGGCTCCCTTTTACCGCATCGTGGTGGCGGATTCCCGTTTCGCACGTGACGGCAGATGCATTGAGGAGATCGGCACTTACGATCCGCTGAGCGCAGACAAGAAGATCGTCGTCGACGCCGAGCGCGCCAACTACTGGCTCGCCAACGGTGCACAGCCGACGGATACCGTTCGTGCGCTGCTCAAGAAGGCCCTCGCAGCCGAATAAGGAGAGACCCCAAAGATGAAAGAACTTCTGACCTATATTGTGCAGAACCTCGTGGAAAAACCGGACGAGGTCTCTGTGACCGAGCGCGAGGCCAACGGCGAGACCGTGTTTGAAGTGCGCGTCGCCGACGGCGATATGGGCAAGGTCATCGGCCGTCAGGGACGGATCGTCAAAGAGATCCGCATCCTGATGAAGGCTGTCGCCCAGAGAAAGGGCAAGAAAGTCTCCGTGGAGATCATGGATTGACGCAGGAAACGCGCTGCACCCGTGCAGTGCGTTTTTTGCACCTACACCCAAAAAGGGGGCAATAACTATGCAAAAACCGTATCTGGAGGCAGGAAAGATCGTCAACACGCACGGTGTGCGCGGCGAGGTGCGCATCCAGCCGTGGGCGGATGACGCGGCGTTCCTACTCGGCTTCCGGACGTTTTATATCGACGGCGCACCCGTGCACGTCGCGCACAGCCGCGTGCACAAGGGGATGCTCGTCGTCAAGTTTGCGGATTATGACGATGTCAACGCCGCCATGACGCTCAAAAACCGCGTCGTGTCCATCGCGCGCGCGGATGTCACGCTGCCGGACGGGCAGTATTTTCAGCAGGACCTGATCGGCATCGCCGTCGAGACCGATGCGGGCGAGCCGCTCGGCACGCTGCGCGAGATCCTCGACCTGCCGCGCGGCAGCGTCTATGTCGTGCAGGGTGCGCGCGAGGTGCTCATTCCCGACCGGCCGGAGTTCGTGTGCAGCATCGACCCGGAGGGCGGGCGTATGGTCGTGCACCTGATCGAAGGGATGTGAGCGCGTGCGCATCGACATTCTCACCCTCTTTCCCGACACGATGCGTGCCATGCTCGGCGAGAGCATTCTCGGCCGGGCGCAGGCGCGCGGTCTGCTCGACATCCGCTGCCACCAGATCCGCGACTATACCGAAAACCGCCAGAAGCAGGTCGACGACTACCCGTATGGCGGCGGCTGGGGTCAGGTCATGATGGCGCAGCCGCTCAAGAGCTGCCTCGACGCGGCGCTTGCCGATTCCAATGTACCCGCGCCGCGCCGCCGCGTGATCTACCTCTCCCCGCAGGGGCAGACGTTCACGCAGGCAAAGGCGCGCCAGCTCAAGGCCGACTATGACCAGCTCGTGCTCGTCTGCGGCCACTATGAGGGCGTGGATGAGCGCTTCATCGAGGCCTGTGTGGACGAGGAGCTCTCCATCGGCGACTTTGTGCTCACCGGCGGTGAGCTCGGCGCGATGGTCGTCACGGACTGCGTTTGCCGCATGGTGCCGGGTGTGCTGTCGGACACCGAGTGCTACACCGGCGAGAGCCATTGGGCAGGCCGGCTCGAGTACCCGCAGTATACCCGTCCCGAGACGTGGGAGGGGCGCACCGTGCCCGAGGTGCTGCGCGGCGGCAATCACGCCGAAATTGAAGCGTGGCGCACGCGGCAGAGTCTGGAGCGCACGCTCGTAAAGCGGCCGGACCTCTTTCGGGAAACACCGCCCACGCCGGCCGAGCAGCGCCTGCTCGATAAGATCCGGCGCGACCGCAGCCGCCCGCAGCTCACAGAGCCGCCCGTCTGCCGTGCCGCGGCGGAGGACGACCTGCCCGCCATCCTCGCCATCGCGCAGCAGGCGCGCAACTACCTGCGCCGCCACCGTGTCGACCAGTGGCAGGGCGAGTACCCGAACGCGGACACGTTCCGCGCCGACATCGCGGCCGGCGCGTGCCATGTGCTCACGTATCAGGGCGCTGTCGCCGCCGTGTTCACGCTCAGCCGCACGCCGGAGCCCGCCTATGACGCGCTCACGGACGGGCGCTGGCGCTCGGACCGTGACCATGCCGCCGTGCTGCACCGCAACGCCGTTGCAGCCGATTGGCGCGGCACGGGTATGGCCGACCACCTCATGCAGGCGGCGGAGCAGCTCGCGCGTGAGGGCGGCGCGCACGCCATCCGCGTCGACACGCACCGGCACAACGGCGCGCAGAAAAAGCTCCTCGAGCGCCACGGCTACCGCTTCTGCGGCAACATCCTGTGTGACGAGCCGGGGCACGATCCGCGCCGTCAGGCGTTTGAGAAGCTGCTGAAGTGAGGTGCGTATGGAGCTGACGAATCCTGCGGACATCCGCGCACTGCTCGCGCGGCATGATTTCCGCTTTTCCAAGTCCATGGGGCAGAATTTTCTGACAGCCGCATGGGTTCCGGCCGACATCGCCGACGCCTCCGGCGCGGACGAGCACACCGGCGTGCTCGAGGTCGGCCCCGGCATCGGCTGCCTGACCGAGCAGCTCGCGCAGCGCGCGGCCAAGGTCGTCTCGGTCGAGCTGGACGAGCGGCTGCGCCCCGTGCTGGCCGAGACGCTCGCCGCCTATCCGAACGTGGAGCTCGTCTTTGGCGACGTGCTCGCGCTCGACCTGCCGCAGCTGGTGGCCGAGCGCTTTGACGGCCTGCGCCCGGTCGTGTGCGCAAACCTGCCGTATAACGTCACGACGCCGCTGATCACGGCGTTTCTCACCGCCGGATGCTTCGACACCGTCACGGTCATGATCCAGCGCGAGGCCGCACACCGGCTCTGCGCCCGGCCGGGAACGGCGGATTACGGTCTGCTGACCGTGCTGACCGCGTGGTATGCCGAGCTTGAGCTGCTGTTCGATGTGCCGCCGCACTGCTTCGTTCCCGCGCCGAAGGTCACGAGCACCGTCGTGCGGCTGCGTATGCGCAGCGCACCGCCTGCGGACGTGCAGGATGAAGCACTGCTGTTCGCCGTTGTGCGCGCGGCGTTCAGCCAGCGCCGCAAGACGCTCATCAATGCGCTCGCGGCCGGTGTTCCCGGCTGCGACAAGGCGCGTGCCGCCGCGGCGGTCGCCGCCTGCGGCTTCGATGCGCGTGTGCGCGGCGAGACGCTCGAGCTGGCGCAGTTTGCCGCGCTGAGCAATGCGCTGCGTGCGGAGCTTGGTTGACATAACGAAAACAAATCAGGGCGTTCCATCGCGGGACGCCCTGATTTTTTGTGGATACAGTTCTTTTTCGATTTACATAACGAGTGGAACGGGAGCTTTCCATGCATACCGCCGGCTGCGCGCGCATACTGTGGTAGCAAACGCAGTAGGAGGGGGGAGCGCCATGCCATATGAGGACAAAAAGGCCGTGCCGCAGCGCCGGCCGCACGCAGTCACGCTCGACGAGCGCAGCCATCTGACCGTTACGGGAGTGGACGAGGTCGTGCGCTTTGACGACACGGAGGTGTCCATGCGCACGTCGCGCGGGATGCTCACCGTGCACGGCGAGGGGCTGCGCGTCGGCCGACTTGCGATCGACACGGGGGAGCTTGCGATCGACGGTGCGTTTGACGCGCTCGATTACACGGAGGAGACGGTGTCAGGCGGCGGCTTCTGGTCGCGCCTGTTCGGGGGATGAAGCTGCCGCTGCTCCGTCAGCTTGCGCAGCTCATGCTCGGGCTCGGGCTCGGCGCGGTGCTCGGGCTGGCGTTTGATGTGCTGCGCGTACCGCGCCGCCATGTGCGCAGCACGGTTTTGCGCACGCTGCTCGACGGCGCGTTTTGCCTGCTTACGCTCGGGAGCGTGTTTCTGCTTGGCATGACGGCCGGCGACGGGCAGGTGCGCCTGTTTTTGTTCGCGGCCATCGCCGCCGGCTGGACGTGCTACTTTCTCTGGCTCAGCGGGCACATTTTCCCGCCGCTGGAGCGATTTGGCCGCCTGTGCGCGCGAAAAATGCGCCAGATCACGGCTCCGGGAAGAAAATTCATAAAAAAAGTTCTGTTTTTTGCAAAAAAACACTTCCAATCTCGCCGCAGATGTTTTAGAATAGGCTGTATTACTGGACGCAGATACGATCCGGGGGGAGGTACTGCCGACCGTGAAATTCAAGAAGGCAAGCATATTTACCAAACTGGTCATCGCGGCGCTGATGGTGTACGCACTCATCAGTCTGGTCGTGGTGCATCAGCGCACAGCACAGCTTCAGGACCGCGCCGCGGCACTGCAGCAGCAGGTGTCCGAGATGACCCAGTCCAATGCCGAGCTGCAATATCAGATCGACCACAGCGACGACGATGACATGCGCGAATCGGTCGCGCGGGAAAAACTCGGTCTGGTCAAGCCCGGTGAGAAAATTTTTTACGACACGAGTGATTGAGCAAGGAGAAACGAACCGTATGCAGGTGGAAGTCGGAGCAGTTGTGGAAGGTACCGTTACCGGTATCACGAAGTTTGGCGCGTTTGTGAGTCTGCCGGACGGCAAGAGCGGTCTGGTGCACATATCCGAGATCGCCAACACCTACGTCAGCGACGTCAATGAGTTTTTGAAGCTGGGCGACAAGGTGAAGGTGCGCGTGCTGGCCGTGACGCCGGACGGAAAGATCAACCTGTCCATCAAGAAGGCGGAGGAAGCGCCCGCCCGTCCGAACAACCGCCCGATGAACGGCGGCCGTCCCGGCGGCAGCCGCCCCAATAACGGCGGCGCACCGCGCGCTGCGCGCCCCAACCGTCCGGCCCAGCCGGCGGGGCAGGTCAGCGGCCCGAGCGGGGACGCCGCGTTCGAGGACCGGCTCAAGCAGTTCATGCAGGAGTCGGACAGCCGCATGGCCGGAAACCGTCTCTATAACGACCGTTCGCGCGGCCGCCGCCGCGGCGGAAACGGACGCGGTTAAATCCCGCGCCGGAGCGTCAATACATGAAATATGAAGGCTCCTCCGTATGCAGACATACGGAGGAGCTTTCTTGCGCTTTGAACGCTTTGTTCCCGAAGGCTTCGTCTTGCCTCACTGACGCCGGTGTAGTATGATCGTGTTCAGATCTGCGGTCACAGAGGCTGACCGTTTCCCATCTGTACCCGGGAGGCATGCATTGTGGAAGTTTATCTGAGTGAGCACATCGCGCCGTCGGCGTATGCAAGACTGGCGCGCCATTTCGAGATCGTGGACAATTTCGACCATCCCGAGCGGCTCGCCGCCATGGTCATCCGCCGCGCGGTCGTGCCGCGCGCGGTCATCGCGCACGCGCCGAATCTGAAGGTCATCGCCATGCACGGCGTCAGCCGCGACACGATCGACACCGCTGCTGCCGCCGAGTTCGGCGTGCCGGTGCCGAATGTGCCGGGCCTCGGCGCACCGGCTGTCGCGGAGCTGGCCGTGGCGGATCTGCTGGCGCTCAACCGGCAGCTGAAATTTGTCAACAACGGCCTGTGTGCCGGGCGCTTCGACCATTTCGGCGCAGAGGAATTCGTCTGCCACGAGATGACCGGCCGCACGCTTGGCCTTGTCGGTACGGGCAACATCGCCCACCGCGTGGCGGACATTCTGCGCGCGGCGTTCGATGTGCGCGTCCTGTGTTGGAATCCGCGCCGCACGGCCGCCGAATGTGCCGCGTGGGGCTATGAACAGGTCGGGACCCTTCCGGAGCTTTTCCGTCGCTCCGACTTCGTGAACGTGAGCATCACGCTCTGCGATGCCACTCGCGACCTCATCAACGCGCCGGTGTTCGCCGCGGCGAATCCGGAGCTGCTGCTCGTCAACACCTCGCGCGGCGGCATCGTCAATGAGCATGATCTCTACGTCGCGCTCACCACGGGCCAGATCCGCGCTGCGGCGAGTGACGTGTTCGCGCACGAGCCGCCGGCGAGCGATGATCCGCTCATCCATCTGGACAATTTCATCGCCACCTTCCACATCGGCGGCAGCACATACGAGTCGCTCGAGCGCGTGAGCAACCGCGCCGTGGACTATGTGTTCCAATACACCGGCGTCGCAGAGCGGTGAGGCTGTCGGCGCTTCCGGGAGCGGGCAAACACTATAAAAAACACCCGAGGCCGCAGCCTCGGGTGTCGGAATATTCCATCGTCAGATGGGCATGGTCAGCGAGTTTGCAATTTCCTGCACGATGGCCTGCGCCTTATACTCCTTGCAGATGCCAAGGATCTCCGCAGCCAGTTCCAGAGCGCCATACAGCATATTCCTTTACCCCTTTCATAGATTTCCGCCGCCGTCCCACACAACAGACGGCACCGGATGGTTGGTATTGCCGGTTACAGGAATATTTTATCGATAAAAATGCGGATTTACAACGGACAAACATCGCTGGATGTAACAAAATGATAGAATTTGTTGTGAATTTCGTCACAAATCGTTACGAAGCGGCCGCGCTTCTTGTACAATAACGACAATCTGCAGCTTTCTGCACAGAGTAGCCCGCGCAGCACAAAGCGCCCGAAGCTTTCGCTTCGGGCGCGTCCATTTTCCAAAAACCTCGCAGCCTTTCACCAACGGGGCGGCGAAAGAAAAACCAATCATTTTCTCAGGCGACGTGTGCGGCTGAGAAAATACCGCTCGGCCTGCAAACGTGCGAGCTGGCCGCCCGAGGCGGACAGCGCGTGCGCTGCAGTCAGGCCGCAAAGCCCTTGTCAAAAAGGAATACTTTTTGACAGGCTCAAAGCGCCCGAAGCTTTCGCTTCGGGCGCTCCTTTGGTTTACAGGTTACACGGACATCCAGCCGGGCAGTGCGTTGGCGATCGCGTCCACGATTTCCTTTGCCTTTTCTTCGCCGCAGCGCTCAAGGATGTCGGAGGCGAGGTCGAGGCCGATATGGATGGGTCCTCTGAATTCGGTCATGTTACTTTACCCCTTTCGTCAGATTTCCGCCGCCGTCCCACACAACAGACGGCACCGGATGGTTGGTATTGCCGGTTACAGGTAATACTGTAACGGAAAAAGTGTCAAAACGCAAGTGACAAATCTTGTAGAGCGTAACACTTTGAACATTTTCGTCCAATTTTCCGAAACCGATTTGTTTCTGGTTGAAATATCTCAACCAGCACCGCGTAATCCGACAAAATGTTGCATAATTGCGCACCGGTCGACGGCCTTCACAGGGCGAAACGGCATTATGGAAACCGGTTCTCCACATTACCAACAGACTTTTCAACACAAACGGGGTGCAATTAACGATGTTATGTTAACTACGGATTGGTTTTCCCATTTTTCGGTGCTGTTCTTCCCTGCGCGCACAAGTGTACGGCGAAGCGGCATCCTGCTGCGCTTTTGCCTTGCACGCGCCCAGACCCGCCGCCGTCTGTTCTGCGTTCTGTAAGTGCACAAAACCCCGGGAGCAGAACGCTCCCGGGGCAGGTGTATGGCTTTTGCGGGCCGGCGGTGCGTCGGTCACAGGCCGGTGAGGCGGCAGTAGCGCATCATGATGGCTGCGATCTGCGCGCGTGTGGCACCGCCGCTCGGGGCCAGATAGTCGGCGCCATTGCTCGCGATGCCGGAGATGAGACCGTTGCCGACGGCCCAGCTCATGGCGGCGTATGCCCAGTTGGAGACGCTGGCGGCATCGGGGAAGCCGTTGAGGGATGCTGCGCCGCCGAGGTAGGCCGGCGCATACTTTTCGGTGTAGCCGTAGAGGAGAACGGCCATCTGCTCGCGGGTGATGAGGCCGTCGGGCGCGAAGGTCGTCGTGCTCATACCGGCGACGATGTCTTTGTCGTAGCCCCAGGCGACGGCGTTGTAGTACCATGTGCTGGGCCTGACATCCGTGAACGGCACGTAATATTTGCTGTAGTCGGTCGTGTCGCCGGAGAGGTTATAGAGGATCATCACGATCTGTGCGCGCGTGCTGACCGTGTCGGGCGAGAACGTCGTCGCGTCGAAGCCGCTCATCAGACCGTGGCGCACGCAGTAGTCGATGCCCTCGTGCGCCCAGTTGGACGGGGCGGGCACGTCGCGGAAACGGAAGCTCGGGCACGCGGCGCCGCCCGGACAGACCGCAGAGCCGGTGGCGGGGATGATCTCGGTTCTGGTCTGGCCGCAGACGGTGCAGGTGTAGGTGCGGACGCCGGGCGTGGTCTCCGTCGGCGCGACGGTCACGGTGCCCTCGTCCCAGACGTGGGTGTGCGGGCCGGTGGCGGGGATGACCTCGGTCTTGGTCGCGCCGCAGACGGTGCAGGTATAGGTCATGGTGCCGGGGTCGGTCTCGGTCGGCTCCGTGGTCACGGTGCCGCTGTCCCACTTATGGCCGAGCGCGGGCTTGCTGTTGCGCTTTTCGGTCGCGCCGCAGTCTCTGCAGGTGTAGAGGTCATAGCCTGCCTCCGTGCAGCTGGGTGCGACGTTCTTGGTGAAAACGAAAGTGTGCGCACCCGTAGCGGGGATGACCTCGGTCTTGGTCTGGCTGCAGACGGCGCAGGTGAACGTGCGCACGCCGGGGGTGGTCTCGGTCGGCTCGGTGGTCACGGTGCCGTTGTCCCACGTGTGCGCGCCGGTGGCGGGGATGACCTCGGTCGCGATGACCTCGCCGCAGTTGGAGCAGATGGTGTCGATGCGGCCGTCGGCCCCGCAGGTGGCGGGCACGGTGGTTTCCGTCGTGCCGTAGCCGGCGTGCAGACACGCGCCCTTGCTGCTGACCTTGTAGCCCTGCCATGTGCCGTCGGTATCCAGCGTCCAGCCGTAGACCGGGTCGGGGTTATAGTGGATGGTGACGATGCCGGGCTCAAAGCTGTGCTCGGCCGCGCCGCCGGGCTGGACCGTCGGGGGCGCGCCGTAGCAGCGCACGTCTTTGAGTGCCTTGCAGCCGGTGAACGCATTGTGGCCGACGCTCGTCACGGTGGCAGGCAGCTTCATGTCCGCCAGCGCGATGCAGCCCTGGAAGCAGGCGTCGGGGACGGCGGTCACGCCGCCGGGCAGCGTCACGTCCGTCAGCGCGATGCAGCCGTTGAAGGCGGAGTTGCCGAGCGCCGTCACGGCCGCGGGGATGGGCGCCTTGGTGAGCGACTTGCAGCCCTCAAACGCGCGCTCGCCGATGGCGGTCACCTCGCCCTTATAGTCGACGGTCAGCAGCTTCGTGCAGTCGTTAAAGCATTTGTCGGGCACGGCGGTAATGGCGGCCGGCAGGGTCATGCCGCTGAGACTCGCGCAGGCGTCAAACGCGCCGCGGCCGAGAGTCTGCAGCCCGTCGGGCAGCGAGATGGAGGTAAAGTTGTTGCCGGCAAGACCGAAGTCGCCGATGCCGGTCACGGCCTTGGGCAGGGAGATGCCCTTGAGCTTCGCGCACAGGGCGATGCCATAGCGGCCGATGCTCGTCACGCTCTCCGGCAGCGTGATCTGCGTGGCGGCCGGCAGGAAGAACAGCGCATAGTTGCTCACGTTCGTGACGCCGTCCTTGATGACGACCTTCTTCAGCTCGCCCTCGAGCTTGAAGTTGCCGAAGCTCGTGAGCATACCCAGCGCCTCATAGTTCCACCACGGCGCAAGATTGCCGTTGGGGAAGTCGAAGTCGGGCATGGCCCCGGTGCCGGAGATGGTCAGCGTCTTGCCGCCGAGACCACCGGTGGAGACCTCCCAGTGCAGGCAGTTGTTCTCACCGAAGTCGCCCGAGGTGGCCGCGGTGCCAAAGCTGCTGAGGATCGCATCCATGTCCAGATCGGGGATCTCAAACTCCTCCTTGAGCTGCTCGATCTTCTTTTTGATGAGTTTTTCGGCAACCTCTTTTTTCAGATCGTCGATTTTGCTGGCTGACGCGTTCACGGTCAGGCCGGAGAACAGTCCCACGACCAGAACCAGACACAGCGCCAGCGAGAGCAGGCGTTTTTTCATAGTTTCTTCCTCCTTGCGGTAATGTTCCTGTGTACAACGGGAATATCTCTCTGTTGAAAATATAGCATACTCCCGGCAAAGTGTGCAATGGATAGGACGCAAAAACCGACGGATTTGTTACGAAACCACAAATCTGAGCAAGAATTTTACACGTTTTTTTGCCTGTGAACGCTTTCGGGCTGTTGCAATGGCGGGGCGCGTCCTGTATACTTGCTCTGTAGACATGTTTTTTGAAGTGTCGGATCCAGGAGGGAGGAACCTTATGAAAAAACGAGTGTTGTCGCTGCTGTTGTGCTTTGTGCTCGCGGCGGGACTGCTGAGCGTGTGTGCTCCGCCGGCACAGGCGGGCACGATCGCGGACGCGTTTGAACTGTTTATCAAGCAGCCCGGTCAGATCAAAAAGCTCTTCGGCCGTGAGGTCGCCCACGGTGACTGCGGACCTGCCGGGGACGAGGCCAGCGTACATTATAAGATCTACGAAGTCACAAACCCCACCGTTGTGCAGGACAACCCCTTCCTGCAGCAGATCTGGCAGATCCATGATTACCGCGAGGACGCGCAGTATTACGGCGTGTACATCTTCGGCGACGGGAAAATGGCGGACTACGCGGCGACCGGCCAGAAAGCGCCGTGGATGGGCAACGTGGAGGTCACGGAGTATAACGACAAGGGACAGGTCCTCGGCACGACGGTCGTGGAAAACCTCGGTGAGGAGTATCTCGCGTTGGCCTACATCGCCGACGGCACCGACGAGGAGTGGGACGGCCGCACCGAGCGCTACTCCGGCGTTACGAATGTCGGCGCGTATGCGTTCAAGGACTGCCGCTATCTCACGTGCATGTTCCTCAATGACGACATTACCACCATCAGCGATCACGCATTTTATAAAGACGAGTACCTCTCGGCCATCAATATGCCGCGCCGACTCGAGCTCATTGACAAGTACGCCTTCTACGGCTGCGACACGCTCACGTTCGTGCGCGCGCGCAACTGCAGCCGCCTGCGCCGTATCGAGGACCACGCGTTCTACAGCTGCACCATGCTCGCCGAGCTGCGCCTGCCGGAAGGCCTGACGTATATCGGCCCGTGGGCGTTCGCGTGGGACCGCATCCTTGGTCAGGAGGACACGACGCTCGGTCTGCCGTCGAGCCTGCAGACGATCAGCACGGGTGCGTTCGCGTTCGTCAACCACCACAAGAACCTCAACATTCCGGCCAATGTCACGAGCATTGGTGACTTTGCGTTCATGTGCGATTACTACATGAACAACCTCACCTTCAGCCCCGGCGACAAGAAGCTCACCATCGGCAAGGCGGCCTTCTTCGGCGACAACCACATGAAGTCCGTCGACCTCTCCAACCGCGTCGCGCAGATCGACCGCTGCGCCTTCGCCGGCTGTGAGATGCTCGAGGAGGCCTACTTCGGCGACAAGATCGACACGATCGAGGGCCGCGCCTTCACGAGTCTGGATAACGCCATGAAGATCGCCGTCGAGGGCGTGCTCAACGGCATCCTCCGCCCGGACGATACCGAGCAGAACGCCGATCAGGCCGGTGATATCAGCACGGCCCTGAACATGATCGCCAAGGTCACGAAGCTCAAGCGTGCCGTCTTCAAGAACGACCCCGCCAAGAGCATCTACGCCGCGGCGGACTCCAACCGCTCCTTCCCGGATGACTGCGTGGTCTATTACCCGCAGGGCAGCTACACGTGGCTCGCCGAGCTCAAGGACGACGGCACGTGGCAGGGCTATCAGACCGGCTTCTGGCACGGCGACCACATCGCCCAGTTCGCCGACACGGTCGTCGCACCCACCTGCACCGAGCAGGGCTACACGCACCACGTCTGCACGGTGAAGGGCTGCACCTATGCCCCCGTGGACGACACTTATGTCGCCGCCACCGACCACACCTGGGTCAAAACGCAGACGAACCCGCCCACCTGCACCGAGCAGGGCACGGCGTTTTATAAATGCTCGGCCTGCGGCGCGACCCGCACCGAGAAGATCGCCGCGCTCGGCCATGACCTGAGCCGCTGCGACCTCGTCCCGGACGCCACGTGCACGCAGCCCGGCCGCGCCGTCGGCACGTGCGCGCGCTGCGACGTGAAGATCGATGAGGTCATCCCCGCCAAGGGGCATGACTACAGCTACGCTGAGACCAGCGTCGCGCCCACTTGCACCGAGCCCGGCCACTACAAGGGCACCTGCCCGACCTGCGGCAAGGACTATGACGATGTTGTTCCCGCCCTCGGCCACGACTGGGGCGAGTGGGTCACGTCGATCGAGCCGACCGTCTCGACCGTCGGCTACCGCTATCATGTCTGCAACCGCGACGGCTGCGGCTACCGCGAGGGAGAGGACATCCCGAAGCTGCACACCCACACGTGGGATGCCGGCGTCGTGACGCAAAAGCCCACTGCGGCCGAGCCCGGCGTCAGGACCTATACCTGCACCGTCTGCGGTCAGACCAGGACGGAGGCCATCCCCGCAACCGGCGTGCCGGAGACCTGCAACGGCGGCCCGGCCTGCCCTGGCTACGCCTTCCGCGATATGCCCGCGCCGAACATCTGGTCGCACGCGGGGCTGGATTACTGCATCGATCATGGCTACATTGCCGGCACGTCGGCAACGACCGTCACGCCGGACGGCGAATGCACGCGCGCCATGATCGTGAGCATCCTCTACCGCGTGCAGGGCGAGCCCGCGAAGGTCAACGGTTATGAGCTCAAAAAGCTCGCGGCGCCGTTTGACGACGTGGAGCGCGGCCGCTGGTATACCGACGCCATCTGGTGGGCGAAGCTCACGGGCGTCGTCTCCGGCATGAGCCCGAGCACCTTTGCACCCGACGATCCGATCACGCGCGCGCAGCTTGCGGTCATCCTCTATAACTACACCAAGCAGTTTGCGCCCGAGAGCCTGACGGAGACGGGCTCGCTCACCGGCTTCCCGGATGCGGACAGCGTCCCGTCGTGGGCGCGCACGGCGATGGCGTGGGCCGTCGGCAACGGTCTGATCTCCGGCGTCGGTGAAAACGGCGTCTCGTACCTCAGGCCGGAGGGCTGCGCCACGCGTGCGCAGGTCGCGACCATTCTCATGAACTACGACAAGGCGCTGGGCTGAGGCGCAGCCAATACCGATAGAAATAAATAGAAACAAAAACAGCTCCGGAAGCGTTTTTCGCTTCCGGAGCTGTTTGCTCTCTGCATAGTTTACATAATTGCGTATCGTTTTGCTTGCGCTGCCTGATGATAGCGCTCTTTGTCGAAAAGGTTTACATAAAATCATCCTTTCCTGCCGCGCAGCATCGCCGCGATCGTCACGGCGCTGTATCCGCTCTGCTGCCAGAGGTCGCCGGGCACCGTGCCGCCGTTGCGCAAAATGAGCGCGATCTGGCGCCGCGCATCGCTGCGCGCGGCCGTCTGTGCCTTGTCGCGCGCGGCCTTTTCCTTTTCGGCTGCGGTCTGCTCGGCCTTGGCTTTCTTGTCGGCGGCGGCCTTGGCGTCGGCGAGGGCCTTCGTCTGCTGCTGCAGCTTGCTGTCCGCGCGGTCGTAGGCGGCGTCGTCCATGTCGAGCAGCGCCGTGATCTGCGCCTTCGTCACGCCGTCACGGCTGTCGGCGGCGTCGAGCATCCGGTCGATGGCACTTAGGCGCGTCTTGCGCTCGCCGCTGTAGCGCTCGTAGGCCAGCTGCGCCAGCTCCGGCAGCTTGCCTGCGAGCATGGCGCGGTAATAGCCGCCCGCCTGCTGCGAGGCCGCCACGGCCGCCGTCGAGGCCTGACCGCCCGTCAGCGCGGCCGCCTTGCCGAGAGCGTTTTCTGCCGCAAGCTCTGCCTGCCGCTCGTATTGCTGCCGGTAGGCGGCGTAGAGCTTGTCTGACGCGGGGTCATAGTCAAACTGCTCGCCGAGCAGCGCGTCGAGCATCCGGTCGATCTGTTCGCGGCGGTCTGCCGTGCCGCGCCCGGTCAGCAGTGCCTCGGCCTCGCGGCGGTGCGTGTCGTCATAGTCCGGCACGTCTTCGATGGGCAGGTACTGCGCATAGTCACTTGTCTGTTCCTGACCGGCCATGCCCTCGCCGCGGATCTTCGCGTTGCGCTGCTGCTCGTAGACGGCGGCAGCCGCGTTGTCGCCGCGCCGGGCCGCCTGCTCCATGAGTGCGGCGTAGTCGGTGTCCTTGTCGTATTTGTATTTTGTCGCCATAGGTTCTCCTTTCCTCAGTGCTGCGGTCCGGCGGCGGTCTCCGTGCGCGTGAGCGAACATAGCCGCCATGCCCCCGTGCCCGTCAGCCGCAGGCGAAAGTGGTCGCACCGGCGCGGCAGTACCGGCAGGGTGAACGTACGCTTTGCACCCGCCGTCACGTTTGCAAGCGTGTGCCACTGTCCGTCGGAGTCATACTGCGCCGCCGCCGTGATGCTTGTGCCCGCCTCGGCCTCCAGCCGCAGTTGCACGCGCAGCAGCCGCTTGCAGTCCGGGCTGCCGCTGATAAAGTCGCCCGTTTCGAGCAGGCTCTCCATCTGCGCCGTGCTGCCCGCGCCGAAGCGCCACACACCGCGCGTATCCTGCGCATAGAGCGCACCGCCGCACTGCGCAAAGCCGCGCGCGTCAAAATCGTCCTCGCGGCTCCACAGGCCGCTGCGCGTGTCGTATACAAACAGGTGGCGGGCGCCCTGCTCGTCGCGCGCCGAGAGATACCAGCGCGTCCCGTCCGTGCCGGCGACGCCGTGCGTGAGCGTGCGCCCGAGCGCATCGCCGATGCGTACCGGCCGTCCGCCCGCCGTGCGCGCCGCGCCGACGGGGGAGAGGTAGTAGAGCGTCTCGGCCGCCGTCACGAGCGAGTGGCCTGAGTCCTGCTCCGCGCCGAGCGCGGCCGAGGCCACGAGCTGGAAGTTTGTAGGCCGCGTGCCGTAGAGCCGCCAGAGCCCGCCGGGCTTGAGAAACACCACGCCGCTGCCCGTCGCCGCGCAGCCGGAAAAATCCCCCGGCGCGCCGGCGTCCACGCTCCATGCGGCCGTGGCGACCGCGCCGTTTTCGTCCGCCTCATACCAGAACCAGCTCAGCGGGTCGCCGAGCTTTGTGCACCACACGCTGTCGTGTGCGCACGCCCAGAGGCGGTTGCCGTAGCTGCACGCGTGCTGCGCGTCGGGCACGCGCCGCGTGATCGTGACGCCGTTGACTGCGCCCGCGCGCACGAATGTGTCTGGGTCAAAGCGCAGCCGCGCCCCGTCGATGCCGCGCAGGATGTATGTGCCGTTGTTGCGCACGTCGCCGAAGCCGCTGAGCGTCACGGCGTCGCCTGTGCGAAAGTCTGTGCCCGCGCCGTCGGCCACGAGGATGCTCGCGCGCCCGTCGCCGTCCGTGTCCGCAGCCGCAAGCGTCACGCTGCCGCTCCAGCTTGGCTCAGCGCTGCCGAATGTGCCGTCCGCCGGCCGGAACCAGACCTTGTCCGGCCAGATGAGCACCGTACCGCCGAGCGCTGCGAATACCTTCGGCGTGTCCGTGAGCGTGCAGCCAGGCACGGCCTTTCCGTTATAATACAGAGTCGTGCCGGCGCACCAGAGCAGCCCGTCTCCGGCTGCGAACAGGCCGTTCGGCGTGCCGCTGCACGGGTAGATGCGCGTGCGTCCGGGGCGTGTCGAGAACAGGGGGCTGTCCGCTGCCGAGCCGTTGGTCATCTCGTAGATGCCGCCCTCGGGGCAGGACGGGCGGTGGTCGTAGCCGCGAAAGTCCGTCTGCACATGGCGGACGGCAGCCATGCGCCGCGGAAATGTTGGTAGATACATGCCTTGCCTCCTTACAGGTTGAGCGGCTTGCCGTTGTGATACAGCTCGCCGCACAGGTCGATCTTCCCGGCCGAGAGCATCAGCTCCGGCAGATCGCCGCGCGTTGCGGAGATCACCGCGCCGCTCTTGTGAAAGATGAGATATTTGCGCTCGAGGCTGTTCTGGCTGCCGATGTGCAGCGTGTCGGCCACGGTCGTGATGCCGTTGAGGTCGATCTTGTCGGCTGAGAGCGCGATACTGCTGTCGCCGTTGTTGATGGCGGTGACGATGGCCGCCGCGTTCACGCCGTCGGCATCGGTCACGAGCGCGATGCGTGCGCCCTGATCGCTCACGGTCTGCTCGAGCGCGGCGACATTGCCCTCGGCCGACGTCAGGCGTGTCTGCAGGGTGCCGGCGTCGAGGCTCAGCTGTGTGATGCTGCCGTCCGCGCCGTCGATGCGCGCGCGGATCGGCGAGAGCAGCCGCGAGAGCGCCGCGGCGTTGAAGTTCTCCGCGCCGAGGTTCGACAGCGTGTACTGCAGCGCCTCCAGCAGCCGCGGCACGGTCTCCTCCAGCGCCGTGAGCCGCTGCTCGACGGTCTCCTGACCGGTGCGCTCCGGCAGGGAAAGCTCCAGCGGGGAATAGTCCGTCATGCGTCGTCATCCCCTCCGCCGTGCTGTGATATGTCTGCGCGCAGCACGGCGATCGCCCGCACGAGAAACTGCGGCAGCGGCGCGCCGAGTGCACCGGCGTTTTCGACCACACTGCCGAGCTCCGTCAGCAAATACCACGCCGTCACGAGCGGGCACAGCAGCACGTCATAGTGTGCGCCCAGTCCCGGCACACTGCCGAGCAGCGCCCGCAGTGCGAAGTCCAGCAGCGCCGCCACCAGCACGCCCGCCACGCTGCCCGCCTTGTGCCACAGTCCCTCGCGGGCGCAGCGGCTGCTCCATGTGCCTGCGCGCAGAGCGGCAGCGCTGCCGGTGGCATAGTCGAGCAGCATGGCCAGAAACCAAGCGGCCGCAAGCCACCCGGTCCAGCCCCAGAATGCCGTCAGCGCTGCGGCGGCCGCTGAGACCGCCGCTTTGATCGTTGTGAGTCTGTCCATTTATGTCTCCTTCTGTTCATCTACCATGCGCTGACACACGATCATCGTGCGCAGCATATCCTCCGACACGTCGAGTTTTCCGTCCGTGTTTCCCTGCAGTGCGCCGCGGTCGATGAGCCGCTGCGCGTCGGCGCGTGCCCATTGCGGCATCTCCGCCACGGAATCATAGCGCGGCATATCCAACGCCTCCTCTCGCGCTCCGTTTTTCATCGCCTCGGCGACGTCGCGCCGAAAGCCGTCCATCGTGTAGCCCATATCATATGTGCGCCACAGCAGCTCCGGGTCTGCGTGGTTGCTTGCCACGCCGCGCCGGTGTCCCTCGGCGTGCCCGATGATGACGCCATCCTGTGCCGGGTCAAGTTCGTACTGTTTACACAGCTCAGCAAACAGCTCCACCACCGTGCGGTACGTGCCCGCGATCTGCTCCGCTGCCTCGCTGCGTGTCATGCCCGCGCTCGGCTCGGTCATCTCTACCCCGATGTGCGTAGAATTGGCGCTCCCGCCGCAGTGCCAGCCGCGCATCTCCCACGGCAGCGTCTGATATACCGTGCCGTCCGCCTGCGCGAACGCGTGCACGCAGACAGACACGCCGCCCGGCTGATACTGGTTAAAGCTGCGCGCAAACACCGCCGCCGATGGCTGCGGCGTTCCGACACTGTGCAGCATGATGCCGCGCGGCGTCAGCGGTGTGCCCGCCTGATAGCACTTGTTTTGCGTCACAAACGCCGGAATGATCTGCATTCCATCTCCTCCTTATTCGATCGGTTCGTCGAGCGTGATGATCAGGTTCTCGCCCTTGCCCATTGCGCTCACGCGAAAATACGCCGCAGAGGCGGGCACATTGCTCGCTGCTTCCGTCACCTGAAACGTCATGGCCGTGGTGCTCTCCGGGATGCTGCTCGGGAAATACACACTGACGTCGATCTTGTTTGCCGGAATGACGGTTTTAAGCAGCTGGAATGTGCTGTCATACCATCCAACGCGGCAATACGCTTCCGCCTTCGAGAACACGATCCCCTCACCGGCGATGCGGTAAATGTGCTTCGTCACATTGCCGGGCAGCGGAATGAATCCGCTTGTCACAAATCCGCTGTCACTCTGCGTGTTTCCGGACGATGATAGGTTGTATCCATTCTGATACGGCATGGACGCGCCGCTGCTGTCAACAGCCGTGGGTACAAGGTTTGTGTACGTCACAGGCTTTGACGCGGTCGCCGTGATGGTGATGTCCCCAGTCACGCGCGCGATGGACACCACGCCGGTCGCGGCATTGTATGCCGTCGCTGTGATGTCCGTACCGCCCATGCTGACCCTGACGGTGTCGAAGCTGTACCCGTTTTTCGGCGTCAGCGTGGTCGTATATGCTGCGCCGTCTTCGACGGCGGCCGCGGCGTTGCTGCCGGAGCAGCCTGTGAGCGTCGTCTTGACGGTGCGCATGACCACCGTGAAATCGAACGACAGCGTGCGGTCATAGCCCGCGCCGTAGCAGAACGAATAGATTTTTTTGTCTGCCGGATTGATGACGTTGACGGTGAAGGCCGTGTCGGTCACACCCGGGGCTTTGCTGTGGGTCGTCTCCTCGCCGAATTCGATCTGGTTGCTGTCCAGCCGGTTGTTATCGCCCACCTCGTTCGTCCGGTAGTAGTTGGCGGACGGGCAGCAGATGCGCAGCGCTGCCATCTGCTGCGTCGGCGGGTCGGACTGGGAAACGTTGTCCGGCACAACGTAGATCCTGGATGTCTTGAAGTTGTGCAGATGCCCATGGAAATTCCCGTAGCAGACAGCACCGTTTTTCCCCGCGAAGGAGACCGTCTTGCCGCCGATCGTGACGCTGCCGCCGTCCAGATACGCCTTGAGCACCTTGCCGCCCGCCCGTGCGCTGCCCCAGTCCAGCGGGTAGTGTCCGAGGATCACAAAGCCCCACGCCGCGCTGTCCGCCTTGCTGCCGAGGTCGGCAAGCGTCTGCGCGAACCACAGCAGCTGTGCCTCCGAGAGCGCGTCGGCCGCGGTTTCTCCGCCGGTGATCTCGCCCTCGACGGTGTTGAGATTGATGATGCGCAGCTTCTTTCCGGGAAGATCCCGGTAGCAGTATCCGGCCTCCGCGCTGCCGTAGACCGCGCCCGCGTTGTAGTCGGAAAAATACTTCCGGATCAGCGCCGCGCCGTACAGATTCGTGAGGCTTCCGGTCTCGGCTGCGAAGTATTCGCCCGTGTCGTGGTTTCCGGGCGTCCAGAGCTGCGGGATGCCGCGCAGGCCCTCCTCGATCCAGCGGTGAAACTCCCTGCACTGCGCCTCGAACTGCGCCGCCGTGGTCGTCTTGTACCCGAAGGTGAGATCGCCCAAAAACGCCGCGAAATCCAGCGGGATCACGTGCGACAGCGCCTTGATCGCACGGCAGGCGTCCATGTTTCCGGTGTCGATGTTTGCCTTCCAGCCCGTGGATTCGTCAGTTGCGTGGTGTGCATCAGCGACCGTCACAAAGACGATGCTCGACGCAGTCTTCACGGCCTGCACCTTCTGCGCCAGCGTGAGCACGCCGTCCTTGACGTAGTCCGGGATGTCAGCGTGGGCGATCTGATCGCCGTCCGGGATGCTGCGCACCGCCGCGCCCATCTGCGCGATCCTGTACGTTTCTGCACCGCCTGTTTTCTCGCGGATGGCGTCGGCGATGTCCTGCACGGAGGCTTCTTCGTAGAGCTTTTTCATCAGTAGCTCACCTCCGTGCCGTCGGCGATCGTCACGGTCTGCGCCGTGCTGCCGTCGTACATAACCGTCGTGCCGCCGATGCGGATCGTCAGCGCCTTCGGGTTCGGCAGCGCGGCGGGCGCGATGTTCTGCGTCATCAGCTCGATCCTGACCGGGACATCCCAGACATCGCCGTTCGTTTTCGCCTGAAGCTTGACGGCGCAGAACGTGTGCCGCTCGGAATCGGCCACAAGCGACGAGAATGTGAGGATGCCGTTCGTCGCGCCCTGATAGAGCATCAGAAAGTGCTCGCCTTGAAACGAAAGCTGCGCATAGACGCGGTGCGTCGGGTTTGCGCTGACGTAGGCGTACAGCTCGGCCGGCGTCATGTCGGCCGTCGTGCCGGACAGATCGCCGCCGACGTGGATGATCCGCGTCTGCTGCGCCATGCCGTCGAGCTTTTTCTTGTCCGCTGCCGACATCAGACCGGCTGCCGCCGGCGTTGCCTCCGCTTGTCCGGATTTTTGGTCCCACGCTGCCGCCCGCTCCGCCGTGATGCCGTCGAGCACGGCCTTGTTCGCGTGCCGGTGGCGCATGGCGGAGTTCATGGCGATCTGGTGGCTCTGTCCCGGCGACGGGACGGCAGCGCCGTTCGTGCGCTGGTGCCACTTCGCATATTCGTCGAGTGCGGCGTTAAACAGCGCCATGCTGTCGGCGTAGTGCGCGGTCTCGTGCGCGGCGTAGTCGCACATGGCAATGACGTAGTACACGTACAGCCGGTCAAACGGCGCTGGCACGAGCAGCGGTGTGCCGCGCTCGGTGTCCGCGTCATAGGTCACGCACTGATCGGGCGCTGCGTCGAGGATGCGCATCTGGATCATGTGCTCGCACTCGTTGAGCCACTGGATCTTCGCCGCGTCATCCCATGCGTTCGGGCAGATCGCGTCGATGCGCGTGAGCGCCTGCTGAAGCGTCGCCATGCTCAGAGCCCCAGCGCACCGCTCTCGGCGGCAAAGCGGGCGGTCTCGCGCTCGATGAGCGCGCCGGTGCGCGCATCCTGCGCCTCACCCTGCGCGAGCACGAGGGCAAAGCGGCGCGCGATCGTCACGTCCTCGCCGCGCGGGATGCGCACGGTCTCACCGTTGACGGTCACGATCTTATCCTCCTTGTAGCTGCCGTTGTCACGAAACAGGTGCACGGTCACGGGCTCGCTCAGCCAGGCCTCGGCGGCGCGGTCGGTCATTTTTCTGGTTGCCATAGTGTATTCCTCCTTGTGTGAATGCGTGCCTCCCGCCGCAAGGCGGGAGGCATTTGGTTTCTTACTCGGTGTAGGTGCTGCAGGTCTCGATGCGGCGGATGGCGCTGTCATCGAGGCGCACGGCGACCTTCGTGGCCTTCCAGCCGACGCTTGCGCGCTGGTTGAGCGGGTCGCCCGTACCGGCAGAGCCGAGCTGCTTGACGATGTGCTCAAGCCCGCCGCCGGTGATCTCGGTCGTGCCGTAGCCGTCCGCGCCGAGCACGAGCGTGGCGTACACGTCGCGCCCCTGCGCGCCGGCCTCGCCGGGGTAGAGGATGGCGTTGTCCTCGACTGTGACCGGGGCGTCGACGGTCATGGAGCTTGCGGTGTTTTCCCTGACGGTCACGCACGCATTGCCGATGAGCACCTGACGGCCGACGAGCGCGCCGGGCTTGACCGTGCCGCCATCGAATGCGACGGTGGTCTTGCCGCTCACCGCGCCGTTTGCGAGCAGCGTGCGGCTGTCGGCGGCCAGATCTTCGGCGTGGAAGATCTTCGCCTCCGTGCTCTCAACGAAGCGGCATCCCTCGATCTTGCCGATCTCGCCCTCGTACATATGCTCCGTGTCCACGTACTGGTGCGGCGCGAGCCACTTCGGGTCGTTCATGAGGTCGTATGCCACGTCGGGGTGGATGATGACCGGGAACGCGCCGTCGATGCGGCGGCAGTTGGCGTTTTTGAGTGCGCGCACGGCGCGGCGGATGCAGTCGACGGTCAGGTAGTTGTTGTCGGCAGCGCCGGCATTGCCGCCGCGCAGCAGGTAGCGGGCGGACACGGATTCGTCGGCGTACTGCACGTTGTCGCCGCCGACGAGCACCTCGCGGGTGATCGTGTCGAGCGTGCGTCCGGCCTGTGCGCCGAGCAGCTTCGTGGCCATGGTGAGGTTGTTGTCGATGGCGGTCAACAGCAGCAGGTCGCTCATCTGGATGTAGCCGCCGTACTGACGCACGGCCGCCTCAACGGTGCTCATGCTCAGACTCTGCCCGTCGGGGGTCACGCCCTCGGTCAGAGCGGTCAGCGCCTTGCCGAGCGGGGCGAAGCGGCGAAACTGGATCGTCTTGCCGCCGTTTGCGGGGATGGGGTGCTTCTGCGCGAACTGATCGTGCACGAGCTCGGGCTCGGCCGCGTCGATGAGGTAGTCGGAATAGAACGTCTTCATCTCCTCGGTCAGGCTCTGCTGGGTGGTCACCTGCGTGTTTGCGTCAAACAGGCGCAGGTCCATGCGGATGTTTTCCATACTCATGTCTCCTTTTTTCTCTGCTGTCCGCTTCCGGGGACAGCGCCGGGGCAGCACCCGGCCGCTGCACTGCCGTTGGGTTCCTCCTGTGCGGGGGTGCGGCCGGTGCCCTCCGCAACGTGGCCGGGGTAGGCCACGGCAAGCTGCCGCAGACCTGTCACGGCCACGGTAAACGCCGCGCGCACATCGGTCCGGTCGTCGGCTGCGATGGCTGCGTGTCCGGCGCTGAGCGTCCGCTGCACGCCCTGTGCGCCGAGCGTGTCGAGCGCACCCGCCAGCGCGCACATGAGTGCCGATGCCCCGGCGCACACGATGTCGCTGCCCGGGCAGTACGCCGCGTGACCATCCGCGCGCAGCACGCACCGCCCGTCCCGGCAGATGTACGCGAAGCGGGTCACAGGCTCAGCTTCACGCGCTCGCCGCGCTCCGCGCGCGCGGCAAGCTCCGCACGGTCGGCGCGGCTCATGCGCGACACGTCCGGCCGCACCACGATGCCCGCGCCGCCGCTGCCCAGCCCGTTTTCGACCGGGCGCAGACCGCGGGCGCGGATGTGCTCGCTCACGCGCTGCTCGGCGCTGCGTCCGGCGCGCAGACAGGCCGTCTCCAGCAGCGCCTGCGCGTGCAGCGCAAACCATGCCGTGCGCACGTCTATGCCTGCGCGCAGCAGCGCGCAAAACCGGTCATCCTTCAGCGCCGCGCCCAGATCAAAGTCCGGGCACTGCGCCGTCAGCTCGTCCGCCTCGCGCGACCAGCGCGCGGCGGTCTGCTCGGCCGCGCGGCGCATGTTCTGCTCCTGCCTGCGCTCGATCGCGCCGCGCAGTGCGCCGACGGTCACGGTCTGTTCAGTGGCTTCCGCCGGCGCTTCGGTCTGTGCCGCAGCGGGGGCGGTCTGCCCGGCTGCGGTCATGTTGTTTTCATCCATGCTCTGCTCTCCCTTCTGCCCTCAGCGGGCACTTTCTGTGATGATGCGGTTTTTCTCCTCCTGCGCTTTTTGCAGCGCATCCGTGCCCGCGTCCGCTTCCGGTGTCTCCGGCTGCGGCGGCGCGATGCTGCCGCGCACGGCCTCAAGCACCTTGTCGCGCCCCGGAAACTGCATCATCTCCAGCATCGGCACGGCCTGCTGCGCGAAGGCGGGGTTAAAGACCCCGAGCTGGTACAGCTGCCGCGCCAGCTCATTTTGCGATGCGGTCGCATACGGGCTCTCCTTCTGCGCGTGCACGGATACGTCAAAGGCCGGCGCGCGGCAAAGCGCCCCGCCATCTGCGTCCGTGCCCACGACGCGGGCGCGCAGCCCGGCGTTGGAGTAGGTGCAGAAGGTATAGCCCTGCGCGCCCGGCGCCGCCACGCGAAACGGGCGCGTCTCGGTGTAATAGGCACGGATGAGCTCGATCACGAGCTCGACCACGCGCTCAAACGCGCGGTAGCTCGCGCGCAGCGTGTCGCGGCTGGATTTGCTTCCGGCCTCCTGCAGCGCGGCAATGGCGCTCGCCGCCGTCACGCCGCCGGACACGCTGCCCTGCGTCACGTCGCGGCTGTTGCTCGTCTCCTTGAGCTCGTTGATCTTGAGCTGCAGCATATTCACCCACTGCCCGTCGAGGTTGTAGAGGCTGATCTGGCGCAGCCGCTCGTCGTCGATGCTGCCCTCGACCTCAACGAGCGGCTTTGACCAGTCGAGAAATTCCTGCGCATTCACGCCGCAGCCTTTCTTCACCCAGAAGCGCGGCGTGGAGGCCTTCATGCTCATCTCGAGCAGGTTGCCGCTCAGCCGGTCGATGTACTGCTGCGGATCCTTGCTCACGGCGATCATGCCAAAGCCGCACGGCGTGCCCGCCTCGGGGTAGAGCACGTCAAACACGACCGGGTACTGCCCGTGCGGGTAGAAGCCACCGGCCATGGCGGGGTCATTCTCGCTCGCGTAGAGCAGGTCGCGCCCGGTGAATTTCACGAGGTGCAGCGCCGTTCCGCCGCCGGGCAGCGGCTTTTTGTAGTACCAGTCGACGACGATGCTCTTGTTCGACGTGTCCACTGCGTCGTCGTAGAGATACTGCGCCAGCTCCACGCCGCAGCTTCCGGGACGCGCATCCGGCCATGCGGCCGCAATGTCGTCGTTGTCCACGAGCGCGCATACGAAGAGGTTGCGGCTGGCCTGAATGTCGGTGATGCCCGGCTCCCAGAACAGGTTCAGCAGGTCGAGCTGCCGCACGGCCACGTCGCCGAGACCGCCGCTGCCGGCGCTGTCCCAGAACACGCCGTAGGCCGCGCACCCGTGCTTGAGCTTATACCACCACGCGTCCGACCACACCTGCTCGAAGTGCGTCTTTTCCAGCACCGCCGGCACGATGGCCGACAGCGCCTTCGCGTCCGGCTCATCTTGCTCGCTGCGCGGCAGGATCACCGCTTCCGGAAAGCTGTCCATCGCGTCGGCGTGCTTCGAGACGATGGCGTTGAACAGCCACGCGCTCGTCGGTTCCACCACGTCGGCGCCCTGCTCGCGCCGCCGGTCGCGCAGATACTGCCAGTGCCGCAGCCGGTACCACTGCTCATCGGCGATGATGCGCGCCTCGAGTGCGCGCTTGCCGTCTTTGTAGCGGCGCAGCAGCTCCGTGCCGCGCGCAACGTCGTCGGGCGTGATCACGGGCTCACTCATGTCCGGCAGCCCTGCCTCTGCCGCCGCGCGGTAGGGCAGGGGATTCGTTTTTTCGTTTGTCATAGACGCTCCTTTGCTGCCGTTTCCGGCAAGTAGTTTACATAACATTTTGAATTTTGCGATAAAAATAGACTGCCACCGCAGTCTTTTTGCGTTTACATAATTAGTTGCTCAGAGGGTCGAATACTTTTGGAGTCCGCTGCACCGCCGGCCGCGGCGCAATGGGATCGGACTGGCACAGATACCGGATCTCGTCGGCGATGTGGTCCTCCTGCCGTGTGTCGACGTCCTCGGGCGCGTGCGCGTCGTAGCGCAGCAGCGGCAGCGTGCGCCGCGTGTCCCGGCAGTTGCGGAATACGTACAGCATCGGCAGCCCGGCTTCGTCGAATGCCAGCCGGTAGTGCACCTGCATCCAGCCGGGCAGACGCTGGTGGTCGCCGGGCTCGAAGTACACGCCGTACCGGTCGGCGATGTCGGCGATGCTGTCGCCGCGCGATGCGTCCCAGATCGCGGGGTCTGCCACACCCCGGATGTCCCGTCCGCGCAGATAGGGGTGCGTGGTCTCGGTGGCGCGGATCTGCGTGAAGATCTGCTCCGGCGTCCAGCGCACGCCGGTGTCCGGCTCGCCGGGCACGCAGCCGTACAGCTCGAGGATGCGATACAGCCGCCCGTCGAAATCCACCGCCCACCAGCCCACGGAAAACGGCTTTGCGTACCCGAAGTCAAAGCTGCGGTATACCCGCCATGTGTCCGGAATATCGAACGGCTCGATCACGTGCGTCCACTTTCCGTCGGCGTAGTGTGCAGGGTCGTCGCGCCATTCGGCGAATACCTGCCCCTCATATACGTTCCAGTCACCCTCAAGATGCGCGCGCCGCTTTGCCGGCGGCAGCGCCTCGAGCCGCTTGAGATAGCCGGGGTCGCGCTGCATCAGCACCTGATTGTCATAGACCTTTGCCGGTATGAACACATAGTCCTGCGGGGACTCTCCGTCCAGGAACGCCCGGTCGATGAACAGACGCTTGATGTACGCATGCCCCGGACCGCCGGGGTTGCAGGTATAGTAGATGCGCGGCGTGAAATCCGTGCGCGTCGTGCGCAGGCAGGTCGCGATGAAGGTCAGCCAGTCGGGCTCAAAGTTTGTTGCCTCCTCGAAGCCGATCACCTCGTACTCCTGTCCCTGATACTGCGCGCAGTCGCTGTCGTTGTCGCAGTAGCCCATCACGAGCCGCGACCCGTTCGGAAAGCGAAACGCGCGCTCGGTGCTGCTCCACGCGGCGTATCCCTCAAGCTCCCGCTGCAGCGGCAGGATGTGGTTTGCGCGCAGCTCCGGCAGCGTCCGGCGCAGCAGCAGGAGCTTCAGTCCCGGGTAGCGCATGGCGAGCATGACGAGCTTGCGCCGCATGGCCCAGCTCTTGCCGCCTCCGCGCGCCCCGCCGTAGGCGACGTTTGCCGCCTCTGCGCGGAAAAATTCCTGCTGGCGCGGACTCGGCGTCTCGCGCCGCAGCACCTTATAAATATAGGGGTCGTTTTTGCGTGCCATTGCCTCACCTCACCGGCTCCATTGCTCGAGCGCGCCCTCAAAGCGCAGCACCTGCGGCTCTGCCTCGCCGGTGTCCTTGTCGCTCGCCTGACCGAGCACCATCCCCGCCGCCTTGAGCCGCAGCTCCGGCTTCACGGTCGTGTCGGCTGCCATCTCGGCCAGCTGCTCGAGGATGCGCGCCTTTTCGCCCTCAAGGTCCATCATGTCCTGCGCTCCCGGTACGAGAGCACGTAATCCTCGCCCTCGGCCGCCGCCGCGAATTCATAGCGCGTGAGCGCGTCGTGCACATCCTGCTTCGGCAGCCGCAGCGTGCCGCCGTCGCCCCGGCGCACGCACAGCGCCGCCATGATCGCGCCCGCGAGCCCCAACAGCTCCTCGTAGGCCGCGCGCTGCGTGCGCAGCTTGCGCCGCAGCGCCGCGTTTGTCTCCTGTCCCATGTACCATCCTCCTTTTGCGTTTTTCTGCCCGCCCAGCCGCCGTGCGCCCGCTGACCGCGCCGCCGGCTGTACCCACACCCATCTGCTGACCTCGCCTCGCTTTCGGCAAACGGTTTACATAATTCTTCGCACGGATGTCTTTTGCGGCTGTCGTGCGGTTTTTTGGCGGTCGTATTAGCACCATGCGGTGTGCACCCCTTCTATTTCCATTTTATTATGCATTTGCATATATGTCAAGTGAAACGTTATCTTATTATCGCTTTTTCGCGGATGCAGATTTCACCGGCTCGTGTCATAAGTCCGGAAATGCCCGGAGTTTTGGTTGACATAACGATAAATTCTGCTTTTGCTTGTTTTCTTTTCGTCCCCACTTTGTGCGTCAAACCCGGTCAGAATTCACTGCTGCGCTCCACAAATGCTGGAAAGGAAAGCAAAAAAGGTTGCAATCTCGTAACACTTGGTGTAAAATATGCATCTGTGTGTGCGTGTTATGTCAACACTCAGCAAAATCCGGAACAGAGGGTATTATCTATGAAGAAACGAATTGTCAGTCTGGCGCTGACGCTGTGCCTGCTCGCGGGGCTGCTGCCCTGTTTGACGCTGGGCGCAGCGGCGGCCAGCCGGGTGGATGCCGCGCCGTATGCGAGCGTGGAATATGCGAAAAACTCCGGCGTGAAAGCGGGCACCGTGCGTTACATCTCGCAGGTGCCGTCCTATACGGATCAGTTCTGCGCCGACTACTGGGGCAGCTATGTCGGCTATGCCAACCATGAGTGCTTTACGGCGTGCATCTCCATGGCCCTGTCCTACCTCGGCATCGATGCCACGCCCGGCGCGCTCGGCGACTATTGGCGCAGCCGCGGGCATTACGGCGCGCCCTTTGCCACGACGCCGGAGGATGTTGCTTTCAGCGGCGCGACGTACAGCAAGACCTCGCTCGCCGAGGCCATCGCGCGCTACGTCGGCGGCGAGGGCAGCTACAGCCCGCCGATCATCCACCTCAACAGCTACTCGGCCAACGGCCACTATGTCATGATTATCGGCCAGGTCTCAGCCACGGAGTACCGTGTGCTTGACCCGGCTTACCAGACGATCTATACCATGACGCTCACGAACGGCAGCACCGTGAACTATTTCAAGGGCAGCGAGCGCGTCACGGAGGCGGTGCAGTATTATTATCCCGTCCACCACTGGAGCGCCTGGACGGCCATCGAGACCGACGACGGCGCCGTGAACATGGAGCGCACCTGCTCCATCTGCGGCAAGACCGAGACGGCCAGGATCCCCGACCCCTGCATCGGCGATAAGTATTGCGCCGGGAGCGCCTTTGACGATATGGTCTCCGCCGACAGTTGGGCGCACAAGGGCATCGACTACTGTGTGCTCTTCGGCCTCATGAGCGGCGTCGGAAACGACCTGTTCGACCCCGACGGCATGACGACGCGCGCCATGCTTGTTTCGATCCTCTACCGTATGGCCGGGGAGCCGGACGTGTCCGAGCTGCCCGAGACGCCATTTGAGGACGTCGGGCCGGATGCGTGGTACGCCGACGCGGTGCGCTGGGCATATGCAAACGAGGTCGCCGCCGGTATAGACGACACGCATTTTGCACCCGATGACCGCCTCACGCGCGCACAGCTCGTCACGATGCTCTACCGTGCCTACGGGCCGGAAAAGGGCGTCCGCCCGCGCCCGATCGGCGGCTATACGGACTGGAATACGGTTCCCGAGTGGGCATACCCTGCTGCGACCTGGGCCGTCTCCATGGGCTTGCTCTACGGCACGAGCAGCTCGCAGCTGAGCCCGAATGCCGGCGCTAACCGTGCGCAGCTGGCCGCCTTCATGATGCGCACCTGTGAGCTGCAGAGCGAGCTGGATGCTTGAAAAATCGGACAAACGAGTAGATTGGTTTCGCAAAGTGTGCAAAAATGTTACAAACAGAACATAATGGCCAATGAATTATGGTGACAGGTGGGTTACTATAAGAACATTCAAAACAACGGGCCGGCCTCTGCCGGCAGCGAAACGGAGGCACACTTCATGAAGCAGAATCGGACGCGCATGGCGCTCGCAGACGCCTATCTGCGTCTGCTCAACGACTATACGATCGACCGCATCACGGTCAAGATGATCACGGATGCCGTTGGCTGCAGCCGCAAGACGTTCTATTATTATTTCACGGATGTGTACGTGCTCACGCAGTATGTGTTTGAGCTGCGCGTGCAGCACTTCCTGAACACGAACGGCAATTTCGAGACCATGCGCGAGGGCTTTCTGACGCTCGCATCGAACCTCTCGAACGATCGTCAGGCCATCCTGAATATCTACCATGGCTACGGCAAGGAAGAGCTGGAGCGCTTCACGTGGGAGACGAGCGATTACTATGCCCGTCAGGTCATCACGCGCTACGCGCAGAACATGGACATCGCTCCCGAGGATCTCGAGGCGATCATCCGCATGTATACGGACATGATGTTCGGTATGCTCATCGACTGGATCAACAACGGCATGGAGGGGGACTATTCCCGCAAGCTGGACATCGCGCTCACGGCGCTCATGCCGGTGCTGCGTGCCAACTGCCGCGGCGCGAAAGCCGCCGCCGTGCAGCCGTGATCCGATAAAAACGTGATAAAACCGCGCAAAAAGCGCTCGGGCAGTTTGCCCGAGCGCTTTTTGATTTGTCCGGTTTACTGCTCGCAAAATCCCATCACCACGGTCGCGACCTCTGCGCGCGTGCCGATCTTCTGCGGCGAGAGCGTGGTGGGGGACGTACCGCAGACGATGCCCGTGCTCACGGCCCAGACCATTGCCTCCCGCGCCCAGGCCGACACGTTCACCTGATCCCGATAGGGGGACAGCGCGCCCGCGTCGCCGGTGAGCTGCTCGCTGCGGCTTGCGTAGCCGTAGAGCATCGTCACCATCTGCTCGCGTGTCAGCGGCTCGTTCGGCGCAAACTCCGTTGCCGACACGCCTGCTGCCACGCCTGCGTTGTATGCCCAGATGACGGCGTCGGTGTACCAGCTGCCGCCGGCATCCGTCAGCGGGCAGCTCAGACCGCTGACGGACGGCGAGCCCTCCAGTGCGTAGAGCACCTGCACGAACATGGCGCGGGTCATCTGCGCGTCGGGCTGGAACAGGTTATTCCCGGTGCCGTACATCAGCCGGCCGTACTTGACGTAGTCCACGCCCGGCGCGTACCACGCGCTTGCGGCCACGTCGTCAAACAGTCCCGCGTAGCTGACGCGCTGTTTGTTGGTCATATATGTGTCCGACAGGCAGCGCATCCACGCCAGACAGCTCTCGCCGAAATGTGCGCTCATGATCACGAGCAGGTTCGCCAGCAGCGTCATCGTCGTGCCGGGGTACTTGAGCGCCATCTTGGACAGGCGCGGCACGAGCGTTGCAAACGCATCGCGGATGCCGTCAAGGTCATAGGTCACGATGCCGTTTTCCTTGAGCGCCTCGACCAGATACCCGGTGAGGAGCTTGACGGCGGTACCGTTTTTGAGCATACCGGGGATGGTCAGCGAGTAGAAGAGCTTCTTGGCGTTGTCCTGCACCTTCTTGGCAAAGCTCTCCGCCACGCCGGAGGTGTCGCGGTCGGCAGCGCCGAAGATGTCGCCGAGCAGTGCGATGAGGTAATCCTGCAGATTGTCGGCATAGTCCTGCCGCGAGGAGACGAGGCACGTCGTGATCGCCTCACACAGGTCGGCGTAGAATTCCTCCTGTGTCATGTTGACCTTGAAGATCTTGCCGAGGTCGCCGCTCGTGATGTCCTTCGGGTCGATGCCCCACGCCTGGAAGTGGTCGGGCCAGTAGATGTTGCCGCCGTTGTTCGGGATGCGGTAGAACTCGTTGAGCATCTTCGCCTTGTAGTTGAGGTAGTTTGCATCGCCTTTTGTCGGCACGACGCGGTCGACACCGTAGCGGGCAAAGTCCCAGCTGTCGAACGCGACGTAGGTCACAAGGTCGTTGGTGTTGACGATGTTGTGGATGTTTTCATATACGCGCCCCTGCACTTCGTCCTTGGTTGCGCCCATGGGCGGCTCGTAGCAGTAGCAGTACAGGTCGTGCGGGCTGAGACTGACGCGCGCGCCGAGGCTGCAGCCGTCGTCGAGCATACCGCCGACCATGTTGGCCACGGACGCGCTGCGGCTGTAGCCGCTGATCCAGAGCTTCACGCGGCCGGTGATGCCGGTCTCGGCAATGTATACGCGCAGGTAGTCAAGCACCTGATCGCGGCCCATGGCGAAGCCTGCGTGCTCGCCGGAGGCACCGAGGCGTGCGTTGCCGCCCCACTCGGCGTGGTAGTTGTTGCCGCGCACGCCGACGGCGATGAGGGTGTATTGGCCGCCGTTGTCGCGGATGGTCTTGCTGGCGCAGTTGATACCGATCGAGTCGGTCTCGGCCGGCTGGGTCATCCACTTGTTGGAGCGGATGTTTTCAAAGCCGCACTGCTCGGCAAACGAGATGAAGTTGCGGTTGCTCGTTGCCAGCTGATCCTCATATTCGGAATCCTTGCTGGAAAATGCCGCGAAGGCGAGGCCCAGCGACATCTCCGCGAGATCCTGCCGGTACGTGTAGCCGCTCTTGGTGAACAGCTCGTCGCTGTAGGTAAAGGCCGCCGCGTAGTCATGGGTATTCACTCCGTGACCGGAGGCGTAGCGCACCGTGACGGTCTTGCTGTCGCTCGTGCTTGCCGCGGCCGCAGCCGGCATGAGCGATACGATCAAAACCAGACACAGCAGCAGGCTGATGATGCGTTTTTTCATGTTTTTTCCTCCCAATTTTGTAGTTTTGTATTCCAAATCCACCAAATCCAATTATACGGAACAAAGCCGCGCTTGGCAAGCGGCACTTTCCGCTGCGCCGCTCAAAAATAGAAGACAGATACAAAAACACCCCGCAGCGTGAGATGCTGCGGGGATGTGGATATCGGTCATGGTCACTGCCGGAACATGGTGTAGGCGCGTCCGTCGCCGACGGCGTCGGCGATCATCATGCGGCTGTTGAGCACGGAGAAGCGGTAGAACGCTGCGGCGCCCTCGTCCGCGCTGTCATAGATGGCGTTGCCGCGGATGGTGCAGTCTTTTTCGCCGAGACCGGGCAGAGAGCAGGTCACGCCCGCGTCGGATACGGTCAGCTCGCCCGCGTCGCTGCTCCAGCTTCCGGTCAGGAATACCTGCGCATAGCTGCCGTTGCTCATGAGGAGCTGGTTCGTGTCGGAAAAGCCGATGAGATCCAGAAGCTTCTGCGCCGCCTGTGCGTTGGTCATGTCGGATGCAAGCGCGAGCTGCTGCAAGCTTTCGCACAGGTGGGCGTTTGTGAGAAACAGGCGCTTTGCGCTGTCGGAATAGTTGCGCTCGGCGAGCACGGTGTACTCGGCCAGCGCGGTCTGATAATCCTGCGCGCTGTAGTCGTTTGCGGCCGCGGCGTAGATCTGCGGCAGGCTCTTGGCCTCCATGGCATCGAGTACGCCGCTGTAGACCACCAGCTCGCTGTCGGCGTAGTTTTCGTGCAGGTCGTCGATGTACATCAGCGTCTGTGTGTACTGTCCGGCCTGATAGAGCCGTCCGGTGCGGATGATCTCCGTGCGCAGGTCGTTGTCGCCTGCGGGAAAGAGTTTCACGTCGCGCCGCCGGGTCTCGGCGGTGTCGAACTGGAAGTTGCAGATGGCGTCCTTGACGCTGCGGTTGACAGCAGCGTCCTGTGAGGCGACGACGGCGAACCCCGCGCCGACGGCGACAAGCACAATGATGATCCCGATGCACAGTGCGCGCAGACGCTTGTTGTTCCAGATTTTTTCGTGCAGAATCGGTCGCCCGCAGTGCCGGCATCGGTGTGCGCCATGCGGCAGCTCCGCGTTGCACTCGCGGCATTTCATGTGCTTCCCCCCTCTTTATGCGATTGGCTGCGTCCGTTCGTTCCGGAACGAACGTGATGTTTATTATAGCCGATTTATGCCCGGCGCGCAAGTCGGCAAACAGGAAAAGCATAGGAATCCTGTCAGGACTCCGCTAAGAAACCGGCAGGAAACGCGTTTTTCGCCATCGTGCATGCCTTTGGGCGGCTGCGGAAGCTTGACATTGCGTATCATGCGCGTAAAATGTAAATAAACCGGTATTGCCGCCAACCATCCGCCGCCAATGTGTGTGTCGCGACGGAACGTAAAGAAAGGGGTAAAGAACCATGAATGCAAATGCTTTTGTCCACTGGGGGCTTGACCTTGCGTCCGAGATCCTCGACATCTGTCAGGAGGGAAAGGCCAAAGCGATCGTGGATGCGATCAACGACTGGTATCCCGAGCTCTTGTAAGCTGAAGCAAACGCAGGAATCCCGTCCCCGGAGCTCGTCTCCGGGGACTTTCTGTTTTCAGAAGCAAAGCACCTTCGGGAAAGAAACGTATGCCGCGGGGGAGCTCGAGGGGGCAAGGCCCGCCTCGAATCCGATCGACAGCCGCCGGGCGGCGGCGACGCGCAGTCCAAAAGTCCGTCCCGGATTTTTGGACAAGCAGTCGTCCCCGGAGCTCATCTCCGGGGACTTTTTCGTGTCGAACCGTGCCGATTGGGTGAATAACCACGCACGCAAAGGTTGAAATCCGGCGCGCGGCGCGCTATACTATCGCCAGGCCAGACTCCGGCTGGTCACTGTTTTTCATAAGGAGATTGACCCATGCAAAGGTTTGAAAAGCACAGCCCGGTCGTCGTGACTGAGGTCACGACCAGGCACGAGCTGCGCCAGTTTATGCAGTATCCCAACCGACTCTATGCCGACAACCCGAACTATATCCCCTCGTTTTACGGTGACGACCTCGATGACTGGACCCCGGGCAAGAACCCCGCATTTGACTATTGCGAGGCGCGCTGCTGGCTTGCCCGGCGCGATGGGGAGATCGTCGGCCGCATCGGCGCGATCCTCAGCCACAAGGCCAACGAAAAGTTTGGCACGCACTGCATGCGCTTCAGTCAGGTGGACTTCGTGGATGACTCCGAGGTCTCGGCGGCGCTCTTCGGCACGGTCGAGCGCTGGGCGCGTGAGAAGGGCTGCGATCAGGTGCACGGCCCGCTCGGCTTCACGGACTGTGACCGCGAGGGCATGCTCGTCGACGGCTTTGACCGCCGCAGCCTGTTTTTTACGAACTACAACGCGCCGTACTATCCCGAGCATCTGACCCGCCTCGGCTACCGCAAGGATGTCGACTGGATCGAGTACCGCATTGCCGTGCCCGAACCGGGCGGAACGGAGGCCGAGCGTCTGCACAAGCTCTCGCAGTACATTCTCAAGCGCAAGAACCTGCACGTGGCCACGCTGCATCACAAGAGCGAGTACGGGCCCTATGTCCGTCAGGTCTTTGAGCTCATCAATGCGGCCTATGCGCCGCTCTACGGTGTCGTGGAGCTCTCGGACGCGCAGATCGAGCGCTATGCCAAGAAATTCATTCCGCTCGTCGACCCGGAGTTTGTGTGCTTCGTGCTCGATGAGCAGGAAAACCTCGTCGCCTTCGGCGTCACGACGCTCGACCCCTCGGTCGCGCTCAAGCACTCCGACGGCCGCCTGTTCCCGTTCGGCTGGGCGGGCGTGCTCAATGACCTGCACCACGGCGACACGCTCATCATGCTGCTCACGGCCGTGCGGCCGGACCTGCAGACCGAGGGCATCAATGCCGTCATGATGGATCATGTCTGCCAGAGCTGCAACCGCCACGGCGTGCAGTTTGCCGAGACCGGCCCCATGCTCGAGAAAAACGACCACATCCTCGCACAGTGGAAGCGCCTCGACAAGGAGCAGCACAAGCGCCGCCGCTGCTTCATCAAGGATCTGGATCACGATGTGAACGCGGCCAATGCCGCCGCTGCTGCCGCAGAGGAAGCGGAGTGCGCGCAGTAAAAACGGACAGCAATGCACAGCGCGCCGTCTCGTAAGAGCCGGCGCGCTGGTTCTTTTCAAGTCTCCCCTCAAGGGGGGGAGAACTTTCAATGACGGCGCTCCCGTTCATGAACTGCATGTCCGTCCCCCACCCGCAAATAAGAAAAGACGCTGCCGGAGGCAGCGTCTTTTTTATGCATGCTTTTCTCAGCCCTTCGCGCGCTCGAGGTACTCACCCACGCGGGTGTCGACGCGGATACGGTCGCCGGGGTTGATGAACAGCGGCACCTTGATCTCGGCGCCGGTCTCCAGCGTGGCGGGCTTGGTGGCGTTGGTGGCGGTGTTGCCGGCAAAGCCCGGATCGGTCTCGGCCACTTCGAGCTCGACGAACGTGGGCGGCTCGACCTGGAACACCTTGCCCTTGTAGGAGCTGATGGTGCACTCCATGTTCTCCTTCACGAAGCGGAAGTTGCTGCCGAGGGCGCTCTCATCGATGGGGATGAGCTCATAGGTCTCGGGATCCATGAAGTAATAGAGGTTGCCGTCGTTGTAGCTGTATTCCATCGTCTTGCGGTCGATGGTGGCGCTCTCGAACTTGGCGGTGGGGTTGAAGGACGTTTCGGTCACGGCGCCGGTGATGACGTTTTTCATCTTCGTGCGCACAAAGGCCGCGCCCTTGCCGGGCTTGACGTGCTGGAACTCGACGACCTGCATGACCTGGCCGTCCATCTCGAACGTAACACCGTTGCGGAAATCACCTGCTGTAATCATATAGGAATCCTCCTCAAGAATGATCAGAATCAAAAATCTTATATAGTTTACACGATTTTGTATGGTTTGACAAGCGGATATTTACAGAATGATCAGATTTTTCGGGCTTCGTGTGAGAATTTCCGCCCCATCGGCCGTCAGATGCAGCACATCCTCGATGCGCACGCCGAATTTGCCGGGCAGATAGATGCCGGGCTCTGCGGAAATGACGGTGTGCTCCGGCAGCTTTGCGTGCGCGCCGGGCGCGGCGATGGGGTGCTCGTGGATGTCGAGCCCGAGGCTGTGTCCGAAGCTGTGACCGAAGCAGTCCCCGTAGCCCGCATCGGTGATGACCTTGCGCGCGGCGGCGTCCACACGCTCGCCGGTCACGCCGGCCTTTGCCGCGGCAATGCCGGCCAGCTGCGCGTCGAGCACGGTCTGGTATACGGTGCGCATCTCGTCGCTCGGCATGCCGACGGCGACGGTGCGCGTCATGTCCGAGCAGTAGCCGTTTTTGCGGCAGCCGAAGTCCATCGTCACAAAGTCGCCCTCGGCCACGCGCCGGTCGCCGGGCACGCCGTGCGGCATGCTCGTGTCCGGTCCGGTGAGCACGATGGGGTCAAAGCTCGTGCCCTCCGCGCCGAGGCGCAGCATGCGGTAAATGAGCTCGGCTGCAATCTCCCGCTCGGTCATGCCGGGGCGGATGACGGTGCAGATCTGCGCAAACGTCTCGTCCGTGATCTGCTGCGCCTGATACATCATCGCCAGCTCCTCCGGCTGCTTGGATGCGCGCAGGGTGCGCAGGATGCTCTGCGCCGGCTGGAGCCTGAGCCCGAGCAGCTGCTCATAGGCCGTGAATTCGGCGTAACTCGTCGTCTGCTCCTCACCGCCGAGCAGCTGCACGTTTGCCTCGCGCAAAATGCCCTGCACGAGTGTGCGCATCGGCGCCTCGTGCGAACACAGCAGCACCTGTGCAATACCGGCCAGCGCGGCACGTGCGGCCTCGATGTAGCGGGAGTCGGTGATGAAAAATGCCTGATGCACCGTCACGATCACCGTGCCGTCCGAGGACGGGAAGCCGGTGGCGAACCGGCGGTCGTTTTCGTTGGTGAGCAGGATGGCGTCCAGATGCGCCTGTCTCAGCGCGCGCTGGATGCGGGCAATGTTGTTGAGCATGGGATATCCACCTCCATGGAATGTCGGTTATGGTGTGTCTGTGGCGGGGTCTGTCAGGGCAAGCTCGTCGGCGGTCGTCGGCGCGTGCAGCACGTCGCCGTCCGCTTCGGCAAGGCCGACGGCCGTCACGCCGTCGAGCGCCGTGCACGTCAGCACCAGACAGGCCAGCGCCTGTGTGCGCGTGATGCCGCTCACCGTCTCCGTTGCCGTTACCGTCAGCCAGAGCGTGCCGTCATCGTCTACGCGGCTGCCGTCGATCGTCAGCCAGTCGCGCACGGGGTTCGTGCACGTGCTGTCGCCCGGTTTTGCGCCGAGCGCATCGAGCGCGACCTGCACCGGGTCTGTGCCGCCGGGCACGGTGACCGTTTCCGGGTGCAGCAGAGCTGTTCCGCCGGTCTCAATGCGGTATACCGTCACGGTCTGCCGTTTTGTGCAGCCCGCGCAGCCGAGCGCAAGCAGGCCTGCCAGCAGCAGGGGGAGCCATCGCCTCATGTCTCCGGCACCTCCTTTTGCACCTCGGGCGCGTTGTCCGCCTTCGCGCGCGGAAACGTCACGGTAAAGCGCGTGCCGTGCGGCTCCACGCCGTCCACGGTCACGGTGCCGCCGTAGAGCGCGGCCGCGTCGTGTACGATCGACAGGCCGAGGCCGCTGCCGCCGTGCTCGCGCGAGCGCGCCTTGTCCACGCGGTAAAAGCGGTTGAAGATGTTCGGCCGGTCGGCCTCCGGGATACCGATGCCGGTATCGGCCACGGACAGGATGCTCTGCTCGCCGCGCGCCTCGACGCGCACGGTCACGCTTCCGCCCGGAAGGTTATACTTGATGGCGTTTTCCACGAGGTTAAAGACGATGTGGTAAATGTCGTCCTCCGATGCGCACACGGTCACGCCGTCGCTCATGAGACACGTGAGCGTCACGTCGCTCTTGGCCGCCAGCGGGCGCAGCAGATGCAGCGTCCCGTGCACGGCCTGCTGCAGGTCGACGACCGTTACGTCCGACTGCACGCCGTCGTCGCGGCGCGACAGGTCGAGCAGCTTCTCGGTCGTGCGCTGCAGGCGCTCGGCCTCACTGCCGATGTCGGTCACGAATTCGCGCATCGTCTCGCTGTCCATGTCCGCGCTCTGTGAGATGCTGTCCGACAGCAGACGGATCGACGCCAGCGGCGTCTTGAGCTCGTGCGATGCGTCGGATACGAACCGGCGGCGCTGCGCCTCGGTCGTCTCGAGGCGCTCGGTGAGGTTATTGAATTCGCGCCCGAGCTCGGTCAGCTCGTCGTCGCCCGCGAGCGTCAGACGAAAACTGTAGTCGCCGCGCTGCACGGTGCGCACGCCGTCGGCAAGCTGCGTGATGCGCCGCGTGAGCATCTTGATCGAAAACCACAGCACCACGAGCGCGGCCGCGCCGATGCCGATCGTGATGGTGGCGAGGCGGCGCTGGATGCTGCCGATGAGCGCCGCGCGCTCGCTGTCGCTCTCGCACACGTACACCGCGCCGACGGTCTTGCCACTGCTCATGACGGGCATGGCCGCGCGGCTGAGAAATGCTTCGTTCGTGTAGTGCGAGTAGAATACGGCCTGTCCGTCGAGCGCGCGCACGAGCTCGGGATAGAGCGTGTACTTGCCGCGGATGTTGTTTTCGGCCGCGGAGTCATACACGGCCAGCCCCGTGCTGTCGGTCACGACGATGCGCGTCAGGTCGCGCAGATCGAGCAGCGCGAGCACCTGCCGGGTGTTGTCCGGCGTGAGGTTGTCGAGCAGCGACAGGGAGGAGGACACGACGGCGGCGCGGTTGGTGAGCGCGCTCTGCTTTTCGGCGAACACGATGTCGCGCGAGGCGCGCGTGGGGTAGGTGTTGATGAGCGTGAGCAGGATCGCCACGAGCACCGTGAACGTCACGGCGAAGCGAAACTGCACGCTCGATACCAGCTTGCGCGGCAGCCGGATGCGAAACGGATGCCCTTTCATCCGTCAGGCCTCGGCGAAGTAGTAGCCCACGCCCCACTTCGTGATGATGTATTCGGGGGCGGCGGGGTTGCGCTCGAGCTTTTCGCGCAGGCGGCGGATGTGCACGTCCACGGTGCGGATATCGCCCTGATAGTCGTAGCCCCACACGAGGTCGAGCAGCTGCTCGCGCGAATAGACCTTGCCGGGGTTGCGCATGAGCAGCTCGATGAGGTCAAACTCCTTGAGCGTCAGCTCCACGTTCTGGCCGAAGCGGTGTGCGCTGCGGCGCTCGGGGTCGATCTCGATGTGGCCGCGCACGAGCTTGCCGCTGTCCGGCTCGGCGGGCGCTGCGGGCGCCATGCTCGAGCGGCGGATGAGCGCGCGGATGCGCGCCTTGAGCTCGAGGATGTTGAAGGGCTTGGTGATGTAGTCGTCCGCGCCGGATTCAAAGCCGATGAGCTTGTCCGCATCCTCGCTGCGGGCGGTGAGCATGATGATCGGCACGGTGGAAAACTGCCGGATCCGCTGGCACGCGCCGAGCCCGTCGAGCTTCGGCATCATGAGATCGAGCAGGATCACGGCGTATTCGCCGTGGCGCGCCATGTCCACGGCGGTCTCGCCGTCGTAGCACACGTCGACCTGATAGCCCTCGTTTTCGAGGTTGAATTTGATGCCCTTGACGATGGTCTTTTCGTCGTCCACAACCAGAATTTTCATCGCAGCTCCTCCGTTTCGAGTCTTTTCGCGGAAATGGTTTGCTTTTCGCCGCCGGAATTATTATAATGGATCCGGATATCGCTTTTGTTCCGGACGTGCGGCTGTGCCGTCTCCGGCCGGATATTTCATTATATCATAGTTCTATGGAGAAAGATATGAAAAAATATCGCATTTTGCCGCTGCTGCTCATCGTCTGCCTGCTGCTGACGGCGGCCTTTCCGGCGTTTGCCGCCAACAGCACCGCTTCGACTGCGGAGCAATCCCCCGAACCCACTGCAAACGCCGCGTCCGACGGCGTGCCGCAGAGCACGGTGCAGGCGCAGGAGGGCAGCTATGTCCTCGGCAGCGACACGGTCAAGGCCGCGCTCGATGAACAGCTGCAGGCCAACTGTGTCATGCTTGTCGACGAGGACAGCGGCCAGTATTACTATACCCGCAACATTGACGCCAAGGCCTATCCCGCGAGCCTGACGAAGATCATGACGCTGCTGCTTGCGGTCGAGGCTGTGGAGCGCGGCGATGTCAAGCTCTCCGACTCCGTCACGGCCTATGCCGACTGCAATGCCGACATGGTCGATGGCGCGAGCAATGCCGACATCAAGGTCGGCGAGACCATGACGTTTGAGGACTTTCTCTACTGCGCCATGATCTCCTCGGCGAACGAGGCGTGCAACGTCGTCGCGGAGTATGTCTGCGGCAGTATCTCGGCGTTCGTGGAGCGCATGAACACGCGCGCGCAGGAGCTCGGCTGCACCGGCACGCACTTTGCCAATCCCCATGGCCTGCCGAAGGACGATCACTATACCACGGCGCACGATCTTTACCGCATCACGAAGGAAGCGCTCAGCCATGAGCTCTTTGCCACGATCTGCAACACGGTCAAGCATACCGTCCCGGCCACGAATATGTCCGAGGAGCGCACGCTCTCGAACACGAACGGCCTCATCAATCCCGATTCCCCGATGTACCGCGGCTATTACTATGAATATGCCAAGGGCGTCAAGACCGGCCACACGGATGCCGCGGGCTACTGCCTCATTTCCACGGCGGAGAAGGACGGCGTGCGTCTGCTGTGCATCGTGCTCGGCGGCAAGGGCACGGCCCGCGCCAACGGCACGACGGATTTCGGCAGCTTTTCCGATACGCTCACGGCCTACCGCTGGGTGTTCTCCCACTATGGCTGGCGGGCGATCGTGAGCGCGAGCGATCTGATCTGTGAAGTGCCCGTGCGCTACGGGCGCGACGGCGACAGCGTCACCGTCCGTCCGGCGCAGACGGTTTCGGCCGTGCTGCCCGCCGCCGACAGTGACGGCGCGCCGCAGTTTGAGCAGCAGGTCACGATCTATTCCGAGCGCGACGGTAAGCCGCTCGAAGCGCCAATCAAGGCAGGGGACGAGGTTGGCGAGCTCACGGTGTCGTATAACGGCACGGTCTACGGCACGGTCAAGCTCGTCGCCGCGGTCGATGTCGCCGTGTCCAAGGGCGCGTATATCGCGGGGCATGTGGCCGCGTTTTTCACCAATCCCATCGTGCTCGTCATCCTGCTGGCGATCGTGCTGGCACTGGTCGGCTACGTTCTGTGGCTGGTGCGCCGCCGCAAGCAGATCGAGGCCGAGCGCCGTCGTCGCCGCCGCGCGCAGATGGAGGCGGAGGAGGCGCGCCGCCGTGCGCTGGCGCACGAGACCCTGCGCGAATTTGACCGCGATCCTGCCGGCAGCCGCCGGCGCTGAGCGCATGCCGCAACTGCACAGCCCGCCCGGTACGCCGGACGGGCTGTTTTGCATGTCCGGACTTTGACGCACGATTCTTTATCATTTGTTTACAATTGCGCCCCTCAGGGCGCTCCGGACACATTGACCATTGCGGCACTTGATGCTATAATACACTGTCTAAGTATCACCATTCCGGCGCACACTGGAACTGCACGTTCCCGCCGCCGGACAAGAGGAGCAGCTATGTGGATTTCGGATTCTTGGCAGGACTTTGAGGTGCTCGACTGTTCGCGCGGCGAAAAGCTCGAGCGCTGGGGCAAGTATACCCTTGTGCGCCCGGACCCCCAGGCCATCTGGGACACGCCGCGCACCGACCCGCGCTGGCGCACGGCCGACGGGCGTTATAGCCGCAGCCATACCGGCGGCGGCAGCTGGGATAAACGCACCCTCCCGCAGAGCTGGGACATCCGTTATCGGGAGCTGACCTTCCGCGTCAAGCCCATGAACTTCAAGCACACGGGCATCTTCCCCGAGCAGGCCGCCAACTGGGACTACGCCATGGCGAAGATCCGCGCGGCCGGCCGCCCGATCTCGGTGCTCAACCTCTTCGGCTACACGGGCGCGGCCACGGTCGCGTGCGCGGCCGCCGGGGCGAGCGTGTGCCATGTGGATGCGGCGAAGGGCATGGTCGCCTGGGGCAAGGAAAATGCCGCTGCCTCCGGCGTGGCCGACCGGCCGATCCGCTGGATCGTGGACGACTGCGCCAAATTCGTCGAGCGGGAGATCCGCCGCGGCCGCCGCTATGACGCCATCATCATGGACCCGCCGAGCTATGGGCGCGGTCCGGGCGGCGAGGTCTGGAAGCTCGAGACGAACCTCTGGCCGTTTGTGGAGCTGGTGTCCGGCGTGCTGTCGGACGATCCGCTCTTTGTCATCATCAATTCCTACACCACGGGCCTGAGCCCGTCGGTGCTCACGTATCTCTCAGAGAGTATCTTCACCCGGCGCTTCGGCGGCCGCAGCGAATCGCAGGAGCTGGGCCTGCCGGTCACGGCGTCCGGTCTCGCGCTGCCGTGCGGGGCGACCTGCCGCTGGGAGCGCTGAGCGGAAAGGAACACCATGGAACCGATCTTACGAACCGAACATCTGACCTTTACCTATCCTGGCGAGGAGCATCCCTCGCTCGGCGACCTCTCGCTCGAGATCGCGCGCGGCTCGTTCGTGGCCATCCTCGGGCACAACGGCTCGGGCAAGAGCACGCTGGCCAAGCTCTTCAATGCCATCCTGCTGCCGACCGGCGGCAAGGTGTATGTTGACGGCATGGACACGGCGGATGAAAATAACCTCCTGCCCGTGCGCGCCACGGTGGGCATGGTCTTTCAAAACCCCGATAACCAGATCGTCGCAAACGTCGTAGAGGACGATGTGGCCTTCGCACCCGAGAACCTCGGCGTGCCGCCGCAGGAGATCCGCACGCGCGTGGATGCGGCCCTCAGGCAGGTCGGCATGTATGACTTCCGCCTGCACGCGCCGCACCTGCTCTCCGGCGGCCAAAAGCAGCGCGTCGCCATCGCGGGCGTCATCGCCATGCAGCCCAAGTGCATCGTGCTCGATGAGCCGACGGCCATGCTCGACCCGTCCGGACGGCGCGAGGTGATCGACACGGCGACAAAGCTCTGCCGGGAGCAGGGCATCACGGTCGTGCTCATCACGCACCATATGGAGGAGTGCGTCGGCGCCGACCGCGTGATCGTGCTCTCCAACGGCGCTGTCGTTGCCGACGGTGCGCCGAAGCAGGTCTTCCCGCAGGTTGACCTGCTGCAAAAAGAGGGACTCACCGCGCCGGTCACGGTGCGGCTGCTCGATGCGCTGCGCGCCCACGGCATGGACGTGCCGACCGATGCGCTCACGGTCTCCGACTGTGCCGACGCCGTCGCCGCCGCCCTGAAAAAGTAACTACCGATCTTCACCGATAAAGGAAACGAAATTATGACGCCAATCATCCGGGTGGATCACCTCCGGCACGTCTACAGCGCCGGGACACCTTTTGAAAAAGTCGCCATCGACGATATTGATCTTGACATTCCCGCCGGACAGTTCGTGGGCATCATCGGCCACACGGGCTCCGGCAAAAGCACGTTCATCCAGCACCTCAACGGGCTGCTCGCGCCGACGTCCGGCACCGTGTTTTTCGACGGGGAGGACATTCACCGCAGCAAGGAGGCCACGCGCGACGTGCGCTTTCAGGTCGGGCTTGTCTTTCAGTACCCCGAGCACCAGCTCTTTGAGGAGACGGTGTACCGGGACATCGCCTTCGGCCCGAAAAACGCCCGCCTCTCCGCCGAGGAGGTCGATGCGCGCGTGCGTGAGGCGGCGCGCTTTGTGGGCGTCGACGAGGCGCTCTTTGAGCGCTCGCCGCTCGAGCTTTCCGGCGGCCAGAAGCGCCGCATCGCCATCGCGGGCGTAATCGCCATGCGTCCCAAGGTGCTCATTCTCGACGAGCCCACCGCAGGCCTCGATCCCGCAGGCTGCCGCGGCGTGCTTGAAAACATCGCGGCCTACCGGCGCGAGACCGGCTCGGCCGTCCTGCTCGTCACGCACAGCATGGACGATGCCGCGCGCATCGCCGATCGCCTCATCGTCTTTCACGACGGGCACGTCGCCTTTGACGGCACACCGGCGGAGGTCTTTGCCCACACGCAGGCGCTGCTCGACATCGGCCTTGACGTGCCGCAGAGCGCGCGCATCGCGCAGGCGCTGCGCGACCGGGGCGTTGCGCTCCCGCCGTCGATCTACACGCTCGAGCAGCTCACAGATGCGCTGCTCACCGTCGGGAAGGAGGCGGGCGTATGCTGAAAGACGTCACCCTCGGTCAGTTTTTCCCCGGCACGAGCATCGTGCACCGGCTCGACCCGCGCTGCAAGCTGCTGATGACGGTCGTCTATATCGCGGCGCTGTTCACGGCCGAGAACTATGTGTCCTACGCTGCCATGCTCGTCGTCACGGGCGTGTGCATTGCGCTCTCGCGCATCCCGCTCAAGGTCATTCTCCGCGGTCTCAAGCCGCTGTGGATCATCATTGCGCTCACGGCCGTGCTCAATATGTTCTTCACTCCCGGCCGGGAGCTCGTGTCCTTCTGGAAGATCACGATCACCTATGAGGGCCTCGTGCGCGCCGTGTTCATGGTGTTGCGCATCACGATGCTCATCGCGGGCACGTTCCTGCTGACTTATACCACATCGCCCATCGCCCTCACGGACGCGATGGAGATCCTCTTCGGACCGCTCAAAAAGCTCAAGGTGCCCGTGCACGAGATGAGCATGATGATGTCCATGGCGCTGCGCTTTATCCCCACGCTCATCGAGGAGACGGACAAGATCATGTCCGCGCAGAAAGCGCGCGGCGCGGATTTTGAGACCGGCAACCTCATCCAGCGCGCCAAAGCGCTGCTGCCGCTGCTCGTGCCGCTGTTCGTGTCGGCGTTCCGCCGCGCGGATGAACTGGCCGTGGCCATGGAGTGCCGCTGCTATCACGGCGATCAGGGGCGCACGCGCATGAAGCAGCTCGAGTGGCGCATGCGCGATACGCTCGCCCTGCTCTGGGGCGCGCTCGTGCTCGCAGGCATGATCGTGCTCTCGAGGTTCGGGCTGTGAGGCGCAACATCGCCCTGCGTCTGCAGTATGACGGCACGGCCTATCACGGCTGGCAGGTGCAGAAGACGGATGTCACCGTCGCTGAAACACTCGAGCGCGCGCTCACGAAGGTCTGCGGCGAGCCGATCAAGGTCGTCGGCTGCGGCCGCACGGACGCGGGCGTGCACGCTAAGCGCTACTGTGCCAATTTCCGCACCGACTGCACGATCCCGATCGACCGTGTACCGCTCGCGGTCAATGCCCGCCTCCCGGCGGACATCGCCGTGGTCGACGCTGTCGCCGCGCCGGAGGACTTCAATGCCATCGGCTCATGCATTCAGAAAGAGTACGTCTATCAGATCTACAATTCCCGCATCCGCGATGCGTTTCTGGAGCACCGCGTCTGCTTTTATCCTCAGCCGCTGGACTTTGCACGGCTCGAGCGCGCCGGCCGCGCCTTTGAGGGCACGCACGACTTTGCCGCCGTGCGCTCCGTCGGCACCGAGACGCGCACGACCGTGCGCACGGTGCACTGGTGCCGTGCCGAGCGCGACGGGGCGATGATCTCCATCGCCGTGTGCGCCGACGGCTTTTTGTACAACATGGTGCGTGCCATCGTCGGCACGATGGTCTATGCGTCCTACGGCAAGATCGAGCCGGAGGATATCCCGGCGCTGCTGGCCACGCGCGACCGGCGGCTCACCGGACCGACCATGCCCCCGCAGGGGCTGTATCTCAACCGCGTGTGGTACGACGGCGTCGTCGGCGATATGATGAATCAGGCCTGACGCTGCGTCCGCCGGGCGCGGACAGGGGAGGAATGTCCATGAACGATCGTGCAAAACCAAATCCCAGACTGCGTCAGGCGCTCATCGTCGCGGTGTGCGTGCTGGCCGTGCTGCTGTTTTTGTATCTGCTGCTGCGCGACCGGCCCGGCTCGGCGAACGACTATCTGGACGACAGCGCGCCCTATACCTTTGACTCCAGCGCCAACCGCACTTTCCGCACGGTGGACAGCCGCCTTGCGGTCGTATCCTCCAGCGGCCTGCAGCTGCTCGATGACAGCGGCAAGACCGTCCTGCACGAGATCTTCACGCTCGCGCAGCCGGGCATCTCCGTCGGCGGTGAGCGCGTGTGCGCCTATGACATCGGCGGCACGACGCTGTGCGTGGCGGACTTCAAGGGCAACAAGACCGACATCACTCCCTCCGGGGAGATCATCAGTGCCGATCTGAGTGAGAGCGGCTATCTCGCCGTCTGCACGGAGGCCGCGGGCTATAAGGGCGCCGTCACGGTGTATGACGCCTCCGGCAAGGCTGTCTACGTCTGGTATTCCGGCACGGGCTACCTCGTGCGCGCCGCCGTGAGCCCGGATGGGAAGTATCTTGCCGTGCTCTGCCTGCAGGATACCGGCAGCGCCGTGCATACCTTCACCCTCACGAGCGCCGATGAGCGCGGCGGCGCCGTATGCGCCGACGAGCTCTTTGCCGACCTCTTCTGGCGCGGCGGCAAGATCTGCTGCGTGTCGCAGTCGCGCCTCGCGTTTTTTGACGACAGCGCCAAGCTCGCCGACGAGTATTCGTTCGGCGACCTGTACCTGTATGACTACGCCGCCGAGGGCGACGGGTTTGTCACCCTTGCGCTCAGCCGCTACCGTTCGGGCAGCGCGGCGCAGCTTGTCACGGTCAATTCCGGCGGCAATGTCCTCGGCGAGTGCACACCCACCGGCAGCGTCACGAGCCTGTCTGTCAACGGCAAGCAGGTGCTCGTGCAGTACAGTGACCGGCTCACGCTCTATAACCAGCAGCTTGATGAGATCAAGTCCGTCGAGCAGAACCTGCTCGGCGTCCGCCGCTCGGTGCTGCTGCGCCGGGGTGCGGCGCTGCTCGTGAGCGGCTCGAGCGCCGCGGTGCTCGCCTTCTGACCCCCGCAGCTTAGAGAGAAAGAACAGGGATACGCCTATGAAGATCGTCTTGACAGTGGTGCTCGCCGCCATCATTCTGGCCGCCGTTTGGGGCGGCTACCGCCGCGGCCTGATCCTCAGCGCCGCGCAGCTTGCCGCCATCGTCGTCGCGTTTTACGGCGCGGCGCTGCTCGCAGGTCAGTTTTCCGACCGCCTCCTGCCGGTGGCGGAGCCGTTTGCCGGCGGATATTTTGAGGGACAGCTCGACGTTGTCGCAGCCGGTCTCCCGGATAACGACGCCGGCCTCTCGGGGGAGGACTGGGTGGCCGCGCACCCCGACACCGCGCAGGAATACGCTGAGCAGTGCTTTGCCGCCGCCGGTGTTTCCGGCCGGGCGGGGCAGCGTATGGCGCGTCAGGCGCTCGCGCTGCGCGACGCGCAGGAGCTTTCTCTGCGCACGGCCATGACGCAGCTTTACTGTGCGCGGTTGTGCTACGTGCTCGTCACGGCGGTCGGCTTTCTGCTTTTGATGCTGATCCTTTCCGCGATCGGAAATTTACCGAATCTCACCTTCCGCATCCCGAACCGGGAGCGGCTCAACGACTTTGGCGGTGCCGCCATCGGCGCGGTCAACGGCGTGTGCTTTGGCATCCTGCTGTGCTGGGCATTGCAGTTTGCCAGGCCCGTCATCGGCTGCGACACGCTTGCGCACACCGCTCTGGCAAAAGCGCTGCAGGTCATCGACGTGCTCACGCTCGGCGCGAGCGTGTGACCTGCGCGCACGGAATCTATCGAACAGGAGAACCAGTCTATGCAGCCTACACTCTGCTCCCGCTGCAAGAAAAATGTAGCGGTGATCTTTATCACACGAATCGAAAACGGCGAGTCCCACAATGAGGGGCTGTGCCTGCGCTGCGCGCGCGAGCTGCACATCAAGCCCGTCGATGAGATGATGGAAAAGCTCGGCATCTCGGATGCCGACCTCGACAACCTCACCGGCGACGTGGCGGAGATGCTCGGCAGCATGGGTATGCTCGGCGGCGACGCGGACGCGGACTCCGACGCCCCCGACACCGACGCGGACGAGGACGACGGCAAGACCGCGACGTTCCCGTTTTTGAACCGCCTCTTTAACCAGAACCCGCCTCCGGCGGCCGATTCTGCCGCCGCAGCCGAGCCTCCGCGCGCCGACGGCGCTGCTGCTGACAAGCGCGGCGCCGCCCCGCGCAAGCTCAAGTTCCTGAATAACTACTGCATCGACCTCACGCAGCGCGCGCGCGACGGCAAGCTCGATGCCATGGTCGGCCGCGCCGAGGAGCTCGAGCGCGTCATCCAGATCCTCAACCGCCGCCAGAAGAACAACCCCTGCCTCATCGGCGAGCCAGGCGTCGGCAAGACGGCTATCGCCGAGGGGCTTGCCCAGCGCATCGCCGAGGGCAACGTGCCCTATAAGCTGCGCGACAAGCAGGTCTATCTGCTCGACCTCACGGCGCTCGTGGCGGGCACGCAGTTCCGCGGCCAGTTCGAGAGCCGCATGAAGGGGCTCATCGAGGAGATCCGCCGCGTCGGCAACATCATCCTCGTTATCGACGAGGTGCACAACATCGTCGGCGCGGGCGACGCCGAGGGCAGTATGAACGCCGCCAACATCCTCAAGCCCGCCCTCTCGCGCGGTGAGATCCAGGTCATCGGCGCGACGACGTTTGCCGAGTACCGCAAGCACATCGAAAAAGACGCGGCGCTCGAGCGCCGCTTCCAGCCCGTCACGGTGGCCGAGCCGGGCATCGACGACAGCGTCGAGATCCTCAAGGGCGTGCGCCGCTATTATGAGGACTTTCACGGCGTCGTCATCCCGGACGCCATGTGCCGCCTTGCCGTCGTGCTCAGTGAGCGCTACATCACCGACCGTTTCCTGCCCGACAAGGCCATCGACCTTATTGACGAGGCCTGCTCGGACGTGAACCTGAAAAACGCCGACCTCATCCGCGCCGACGAGGTCGAAAAGGAGATCGGCGACTATGCGCGCGAGCGCGAGCTGCTGGCCTCCGCGCCGCCGAAGAGCGGCGACGCGTATGACGATCAGGAGCTCGAGCACCGCTATGCGCGCATTGCCGAGCTGCGCAGCCGCGAGATGCAGCTGCAGACCGAGCTCGACGCGCTGCGCGCCAAGGGCCGCCCGGAGCTTACGGCGGATAACCTCGCGCGCATCATCGAGCTCTGGACGAAGATCCCGGCCGCGAGCATCCGCGCCGATGAGTTTGAGCAGCTTGCCGGTCTCGGCGACCGGCTGCGCGCGCATATCGTCGGGCAGGACGCGGCGATCGATACCGTCTGCGCCGCCATCCGCCGCAATCGCGTCGGCCTGCAGGCCAAGCGCAAGCCCGTGAGCTTCCTGTTCGTCGGCGGCACCGGCGTCGGCAAGACGGAGCTTGTCAAGCGCCTCGCCGACGAGCTGTTCCACGCGCCCGAGTCGCTCATCCGGCTGGATATGTCGGAGTTTATGGAGAAGTTTTCCGTCTCGCGCATGATCGGCTCGCCTCCGGGCTATGTCGGCTATGACGAGGCCGGTCAGCTCACGGAGAAGATCCGCCGCCGGCCGTACTCCGTCGTCCTCTTCGATGAGATCGAAAAGGCGCACCCGGACGTCATGAACCTGCTGCTGCAGATCCTGGACGACGGCCGCATCACGGACGCGCAGGGGCGCACCGTGAACTTCGAGAACACCGTCATCATCCTGACCACGAACGCCGGCAGCAACACGCGCACCGGCACGCTCGGCTTCGGTCTGAGCGCGGACGATCAGAGCCGCGAGCGTGCGCAGCGCGCCCTCAATGAGTTCCTGCGGCCGGAGTTTCTCAACCGCCTCGACGAGATCGTCTACTTCAACCACCTCACGGAGGAAAACTTCCGCGCTATCGCTTCCCTCATGCTCGATGAGGTGCGCACCGCCATGGCCGAGCGCGGCATGACCCTGCACTGGACGCCTGCCGTCGTGGACTATCTGGTCGCCAAGGGCTACAGCGAGACGTATGGCGCACGCAACCTGCGCCGCACCATCCAGCGCGACGTGGAGGATGCCATCGCCTCTGCCGTCGTCGCGCAGCGCAAGGCCGCCGGAGACGTCGCCATCGACGCGCAGAACGACCGCATCGTTGTCACCATCGACGGTAAGGAGGTAACTGCATGAACCGTTTCGAGATCATTCAGGGCGACATCACGAAATCTGATGTCGACGCCATCGTCAACGCCGCCAACTGCTCACTGCTCGGCGGCGGCGGGGTAGACGGCGCCATCCACATGGCCGCCGGGACCGGCCTGCTCAATGAGTGCCGCGGTCTTAACGGCTGCCGTACCGGCGAGGCGAAGATCACCCGCGGCTATCGCCTGCCGGCGCGCCACGTCATCCACACGCCCGGCCCGCGCTGGCGCGACGGGCAGCACGGCGAGCCCGAGCTGCTGGCCAACTGCTACCGCAACAGCCTGCGCCTTGCGAGCGAAAACGACTGTCATACGGTCGATTTCCCGTCCATCAGCACGGGCGTCTACCGCTTCCCGCTCGATCAGGCGGCACAGATCGCCGTGCGCGAGATCACGCGCTATCTTGCCGACCATCCCGAAATGACGCGCGTGCGCATGGTCTGCTTTGACAGCCGCACCCGCGCCGCGTACGCCGCCGCGCTGGCCGCGCAGGAATGCGCCGGCTGACGCTCACCGTCACGCCGGAGCAGGCAGGCCGCACGGTCAGGAGCCTGCTCCGGCGTGAGCTGCATATGGCCGACGGTGCGATCGCCCGCGTCAAGACCGTGCCGGACGGCATCTGTCTCAACGGCGCGCACGCCCGCACCGTTGACCGCGTCGCCGCGGGGGATGTGCTCACCGTGCGCATCGATGATAAGCGCTCCGGCGGCAAGTTCACACCCGTGGCCGTGCCGCTGGACATTTTGTATGAAGATGCCGACCTGCTCGCGCTCAACAAGCCCGCGGGCATGGCCGTGCACGGCGGATATGACCGTGGCGAGCCCACGGTTGCAAACGCCCTTGCCGCCTATCTCGGACCGGACGCTGTGTTTCACCCCGTCAACCGGCTCGACCGCGGCACGTCGGGCGTCATGCTCGTCGCCCGCAGCGGATACGTGCACGACCGGCTGCGCCGCGTGCTGCACACCGGTGATTTCCAGCGCACCTATCTCGCCGTCGCCTGCGGCACGGGGCTGCCGCCGCGCGGCACGATCGACCTGCCTATCGCCCGCGCGGACGACGGTTCGACCCGGCGCATCCCTGCGCCCGGCGGTCAGCCGTCCGTCACGGACTATACCGTCCTCGCCGAGCGGGACGGCTGCACGCTCCTGCGTGTCGCGCCGCGCACCGGGCGCACGCATCAGATCCGCGTGCACTTTGCCGCCCTCGGCCATCCGCTGCTCGGCGACGCGCTCTACGGCGGCGAAATGTCCCGGCTCACGCGCCCCGCGCTGCACTCCGCCGCGGCCGACTTTGCGCAGCCCGTCACCGGGCAGAGCCTGCATATTACTGCGCCGATCCCGCGTGATCTGCGCGCGTTTGATTTTGAGAGGTACTTATGAAGAAACGCTCCATCACGATCCTGTATAATTCGCCCGTCATCCTCACATTTGCGCTGTTGAGCCTGCTCGCGCTCGGCCTCGGCAAGCTCACCGACGGCTGGACGACGCAAAACCTTTTTTGCGTCTACCGCTCGTCGCTGACGGATTGGCTGACCTACCCGCGCTTTTTCCTGCATGTGCTCGGCCATCCGGACTTCGCCGCCTATTGCAGCAACATCGTGATCCTGCTCGTCGTCGGCCCGATGGCGGAGGAGCGCTTCGGCGGCAAGCGCATCCTGCTTGCCATCGCGCTCACGGCGCTCGTGACGGGGCTGGTGCTCTGGTTCTTCTTTCCGAACAGCGCGCTCATGGGCGCGTCCGGCGTCGTGTTCATGCTCATCGTGCTCGCGTCCTTTGCCGGCATGCGCACCGGCACCATCCCGCTCACGCTCATCCTCGTGCTCATCCTCTACCTCGGCGGTGAGATCTTTCAGGCCGTCACCGGCTCTGCCGGTCTCGCGCAGCTCACGCACATCGCAGGCGGCGTGCTCGGCATGATCTTCGGCTTCACGTGGAGCCGCGGAAAGCGCGGTGGACGATGAAACTGCTCGTCAGTGCGTGTCTGCTCGGCGTTGCCTGCCGGTATGACGGCGCGTCCAAGGGGCTCTCTGAGGACGTCCTGCGCGCGCTGATGGCGCGGCATACACTCGTGCCCGTCTGCCCGGAGCAGCTCGGCGGACTGCCGACGCCGCGCGACGCGTCCGAGCGGCAGGGCAGCCGCGTCGTCATGCGTTCCGGCCGGGACGTTACAGACGCCTATGCGCGCGGCGCGCAGCAGGCGCTCGCCCTTGCGCAGCGCTTCGGCTGCACGGCCGCCCTGCTCAAGCAGCGCAGCCCCTCGTGCGGCCACGGGGAGATCTATGACGGCACGTTTACCGGCACGCGCGTTGCCGGCGACGGCGTCACCGCAGCGCTCCTCGGCGCGCACGGCATCCGCGTCTATGGGGAGGACGACATCGCGGAGCTCTTGAACGAATAATTATGTAAACCAAAAGTCCAAAAACAGAATCCTTTTCCGGCAGTCTTAAGCGCAGTCTTGTGAGGCTGCGCTTAAGACTGTCAAAAAAGCACTGCTTTTTTGACAAAGGGGTCTGCGGCCTGACTGCAGCGCACGCGCCGCCCGCTTTCTGCGGACGGCGCGCACGTTTGCAGGCCGAGAAGTATTTTCTTCGCCGCACATGTCGCCGAAGAAAATGATTGAACTGTCTTTGCGCCTGCGGGCGCAAACTCTACGAGGTTCTTTGACAAGCTGAGCAGCGCAGTCTTGTGAGGCTGCGCTGCTTTTTTTGCGCCGATGGCACAAAAGACTTAAATAATTTGAAATCTCTGCGAAAACCGTTGAAAAATCACAGCCTTCCGTTATAATGAAAACAGTCGAAATCCGCAGAAAACAATGGAGGAGAAAACCATGCGCAAACGCTTTTTGTCCCTGCTGCTCGTGCTTGTCTGCGTGCTGACGCTGGCCGCCGCGCCGGTCGCCGCTGCAGAACCGGACGCTGTGCAGTCCCCGACATCTACGACAGAGCCTGCCGTCCCCACGACGGAGCCGACAGCCCCGGTCGAACCCAGCACCGAACCCAGCCCGGAGCCCAGCCCGGAGCCCACACCTACCGGCCCGTGGTATCAGGCGGCGATGGAATTTGCCTGTGCGCACGGCATCCTGCTCGGTGACGAGCACGGTGATCTGCTGCCGATGGGCAATGCCTCGCGCGCGCAGATGGCCGCCATGCTCGTGCGCGTGTTCGGCTGCACGGCAGGGAAGGACATTGCGTTCTTTTCCGATGTGAACCGGGATGCCTGGTACTATCCGGAGCTGAGCACCGCCGTCCAGATGAATATCCTCAGCGGCTACGGTGACGGCACGATCGGCCCGAACCGCAGCATCACGCGCCAGGAGGCGATGTCCGTCTTCGCGCGCGCCTTTGCAGTCTCTGACGGCACGGCTGCAGACCTTCAGGCTTTCCCGGACGCCTCCGGTGTCAGCGGCTGGGCGGTCGCCTCCGTGGCCGGTCTGGTCAGGGCCGGCATCGTCAACGGCGATGATACCGGCCATCTGAACCCCACGGCCAGCATCACCCGCGCCGAGATCGCGCAGATGCTCTATGAGCTCGGCCTGCAGTTTTGCAGCGATGCCGACGCGCTGCCCGATTCCGGCCGCGTGATCTATACCGGCGCCGCGCCCCTGACGGCGGACGCCTTTACCGGCACGCTCTACCTCGGCGGTGCCGCCGGGCGCGACCTCGGCGCTCTGAACATCACCGGTACGCTGGTCGTGCGCACCGATCCGAACGGCACGGTCACCGTCGGCGGCGCGGTCGATGCGCTCACCGTTGCAGCCGAGGGCACGACGGTCGCGGGCAGCGGCCATGCCGGCCTTGTGCGCGTGCTTATGCGCGGCTGCACGGTCACGCTCGCAGCCGATAAGACCAGTCAGGAATATGACATCATGCTTCAGGGTGTCGGCACGGTCGTGACCGATCCCGTGCCCGCGCTCTCGCCGGAGTGCCGCGCCATCGACCTGTACGTGACCTATCGCTATTTCCCCGCGGAATACAAAGCCGCCCCCGGCAAGGCGACGCTCGTCTGGTATGTTGACGGCGTGCAGCAGCCGACGCGCAGCTACACGCTCGACGGCAGCTCCATTACGCCGGGCTTCCACATTGCCGAGTCGGTCTGGAAGCGCGATATGCCCACGCAGCACACGGTGGAGATCCTGTTCTTGTGCGGCACGGATGCGATCCGCACGACGTTTGTCGTCCCGGTCAACAACTATTCGGACTCGGAGTATCAAAGCCTGCAGAGCGCGCAGTACCCGTATCAGCTCGAGGTCGTGCGCAACCAGTGCACGGTGCTGGTCTATGGTCTGGATAAGAGCGGAGAATACTCCATCCTCCATCACGCCTTCGTCTGCGGCCCCGGCCAGACCACGCCGATCGGCACGTTCCGCACGCCGTTCAAGGCGGCCTGGCATCCGCTGCAGGGCTGCTGGGGGCAGTACTGCACGCAGATCGTCGGCAACTATCTCTTCCACTCCTCGCCGTATAACAGCCCGAACAAGAATGACCTGTCCTACCGGCTGTATAACCAGCTTGGCACAGTCTGCTCGCACGGCTGCGTGCGCCTGACGGTGGCGGATGCGAAGTGGATCTATGACAATTGCCCGCTCGGTACGACGGTGAAGATCTACAATGCCTCGTCCCTGCCCGTGCCGAAGCCGTCGGCTCCGTGGCTGGACATCACGAGCCCGAACCGCGGCTGGGATCCGACCGATCCCGACCCGGCGAACCCGTGGAGACAATAAAACGATTCCCCGGAGCGATCAGCTCCGGGGAATTTCTGTTCAGGTCTCAAAGCGGACGATCGTGCACAGCGTGTCCGCACTGTACAGACACACAAACGCGCCGTCGTCTGCGGCGGTATACTTGAGCGTGACGGTCTTCGTGTCCTTGACCGCCTTCGGATAGACGATGCGAAAGCCGCGAAATGCGTCGCAGCGCATGGTTTCCGGCAGCGCCTCAAGCGCGAACTCGAGATATCTCGTGTTGTGCACATGACCGTTAAAATCGATGTCGCAGCGTCGCAGCGGCAGCACCGTCTGCGTGTCAAAGACATCGGGCGCGCGCAGCCGCGGCGCAGTGTCGGGGAAGACGCTGCGTGCCTCCGGCCGGTAGGACGCGAAGCGTTCGCGGTCGATGCGCACGATCTTTTCCGTGCGTAGGTCGAACAGGATCAGCCGCGATTCGGCGCGCACGAGCTCCGTTCCGCTCGTGTCCGTGATCGTGTAATCGCGGAAAACGCGTCCCACGGGGGCATTGTCGCGCACCCAAGTCGCGACCTGCAGGGGGGCTTTGCTCTGTGGCCGGCGCACGATCTCGACGCGCCAGTCGGTCAGCACCCATGTGATGCCGCGGCGGCTGCCGTCGATCACATCGTCGCCGGAGGAATCGGAGTGACGGCTTGCGGTGTTTTCCAGAATGCGCAGGATCGCCTCATAGGCGAGCTTGCCGTCGCGGTCAAAATCGGCGACGCCGGGGCAGTAGGTCTCGGTGTAAAACATGGCGCACCTCCCTCAGACTTCCGGCAGACAGCCGTTTGCGAACATCCAGCTGTATGCCAGCGCCCACGAGCCGAACAGGTCCGTCTCGTGCAGGGCGCGCACCTGTGCGCGCGTGTACCAGCCGGATTCGATCTCCTCCATGGGGTCACTGCTCGGGCGGAACGTCCCCTCGGCGATGCCGAACAGGCACACCGTGCGCTCGTCGCCGATGCCGACCGTGCACGCCGCCGGCGGCAGCACGTGCGTGATGGCGACCAGCCGCAGACCCGTTTCCTCGCCCAGCTCGCGGCGCGCGGCCTCCTCGGGCGTTTCGCCCGGCTCGATGAGTCCGCCGGGCAGCCCGTAGATGCGCTGGCCGAGCTCCATGCGAAACTCGTGGTTGAGCGCCATGCGTTCGCGCTTTGCGTCTGTGAGCACCATGACGACCGCGTCCGTGCGGTGCTGCTGCAGGTGCGTGAGCGAGTCGATGTTCCGGTCACGGCTGACCATCTCATAGGTGCGCGGGCAGCCGGTGCGGTCAATATAATGCAGGTCATAGCGGTGCAGGTATGCGCCGCCGTCTTTTTTTTCAATGTCAACGAATTGCATGGGCTTCTCCTCTTTGCAGGTGATAGTCTAGCATACCACGTTTTGCGCCGCCCGACAACAAAAAAGATCAGAGCGGCGCCGGAAGCAGCGGCTGCTCTGATCTTTTTTGGGGGAAGAAAGAAGGGGCATCTCTGACGCGAACGGTCATCACGTCCCAATGACTGTAGCACAGCTTTCTTAAAATGTTGTGAGAGATCAGCCGCTTTCCGGCATGTCCACAATGCCGTGCGCGAGCTTGAGCTGCAAAATACGCAGCACGCTCGCATCGAGCGCCGCCTGCGTGAGCGTCCCGTCGGCGAGCGCCTTTTCGATGGCTGCGACCGTGCCGGGTACGTCGCTGATCTCGAGCAGCATATCGTTTCCGGCGGCGAGCGCAAGCACGGCCTTTTCTCCGTCTGTGTACTGCGCGAGCGCCTGCATCTGCAGCCCGTCTGTGACGATCACGCCGCGAAAGCCGAGGTCGTAGCGCAGCAGATTCGTGACGATCTTGTGCGACACGGAGGCGGGCGCATCGTCCATCGTCGGCACGGTCAGATGCCCGACCATGACCATGTCCGCTCCGGCGGCGATGCCGGACACGAACGGCTTGAGATCCTCCTGCCGCAGCTGCGGCAGCGTCTTGTCGACCGTGGCGGCGCCGTCATGTGAGTCGGTTTTTGTGCTGCCGTGGCCGGGGAAGTGCTTCAGGCAGCAGATGACGCCCCTGTCGTGAAAGCCCTTGACGGCGGCGGCGACAAGCTCTGCCGCCTCGTCATAGTCGTCGCTGTAGGCGCGGTCGCCGATGGCGCTGCTGCGCTTGTTCGTCCAGACGTCGGCCACGGGCGCAAAGTCCGTGTTGAAGCCGTAGGCCGCGATGTCGCGCGCGATGGTCTGCGCATTGTCGTGCGCGCCCTGCGTACCCTGTGCGCGGTAGCTGTACATGCTGCCGAGCTTCGTCGTGCCGACGGTGTTCATCAGCCGCGCGACGCGGCCGCCCTCCTCGTCGACCGAGATGAGCGGCGCCGTTTTGCACCCGTTCGAAAGCGCAGCGGTGAGCGCTGCAAGCTGTTCGCCGGAGGTCATGTTCCCCGCCGAGAGCAGCAGACCGCCGACGGGGTAGGCACGCAGCGCAGCGGCGAGTTCGTCCGTCATGCCCGTGACGGCGCTGCCGCCGGTGAGCGCCTCCGGGTGTACGATCAGCAGCTGGCAGATCTTCTCCTGCGTGGTCATGCCGTCGAGCAGCGTCTGCGCCGCATCCTTGCGCACCTCGGCCGAGGTACGCGGCGTGGGCGAGGGCTGCGCGGCATCCTGTCCGCGCCGGACGCATATGACCACGAGCACGACCGCCAGCACCGTGAGTACGAGCAGGTAGACGAGTGCGCGCCAATTTTGTTTTGCAGTTATCCAAAAATCATTTCGTTTCATGCCTCCATTTTACCGCACCGGCGGCAAAAACGCAACGCCGTCTCCTCGACGCGGCGGACTTGTTTCGTTCACAATTATGTGCTATAATCATAGTCAAAATTTTGGGGGCGCGTGCTCCCGGACAGGAAGTGCTTTCTTTTATGACAAAAATTGATATTTTCTCCGGCTTTCTCGGCGCCGGCAAGACCACGCTGATCAAAAAGCTGATCGCCGAGGCGTACACGGGTGAAAAGATCGTGCTGATCGAAAACGAGTTCGGCGAGATCGCCATCGACGGCGGCTTTCTCAAGGACTCCGGCGTGCAGATCAACGAGATGAACTCCGGCTGCATCTGCTGCAGCCTCGTGGGGGACTTTGCCGACGCACTGCAGAAGGTGCTTGCGCAGTTTCACCCCGACCGCATCCTCATCGAGCCCTCGGGTGTCGGCAAGCTCAGCGACGTCATCCGCGCGGTGCAGGGCGTGCAGTCCGATGAGCTGGTGCTCAACGGCTTCACGACTGTGGTCGACGCCAACAAGTGCAGGATGTATATGAAAAACTTCGGTGAGTTCTTCAACAACCAGGTCGAGAACGCGAGCGCCATCATCCTCTCGCGCACCGAGGGCATCCGCCCCGAGAAGCTCGACGCCGCCGTGGCGCTGCTGCGTGAGAAGAACCCGACCGCGACCATCGTGACCACGCCCTGGACGGAGCTCGACGGCAAGCAGATCCTCCAGACGATGGAGCGCCGCGACACGCTCTCGGCCGAGCTTGCGCACCTGCAGGCCGAGGCCGCCGAGGACGAGCACGAGCACCATCACCATCATCACGACGATGATGACGACCACGCCTGCTGCTGCGGCCATCATCATGACCATGACGAAGATGATGACGATGAGCATGAGCATCATCATGACCACGATGACCATGACCACGACCACTGCTGCGATCACGACCATGATCATCACGACCATGACCACGACCACTGCTGCGGCCACGATCATGACCACCATCATCACCACGCCGACGAGGTGTTCACGAGCTGGGGCACGGAGACGCCGCGCAAGTACACCGATGACGAGATCCGCACCGCGCTCGACGCGCTCATCAACGAGCACCGTTATGGTGTCGTCCTGCGCGCCAAGGGCATCGTGCCCGCGACCGACGGCGGCTGGATCCACTTTGACTATGTGCCCGGCGAGTCCGATGTCCGCCGCGGCAGCGCGCAGGTCACCGGCCGCGTGTGCGTGATCGGTTCGCATCTGGCGGAGGATGCGCTGAAGGAGCTGTTCCACATTGGCTGATAAAAAACAGCAGGCGCCGGACGTTCCGGTCTACCTCTTCACCGGCTTCCTCGAGGCCGGTAAGACGAAGTTCATTCAGGAGACGCTCGAGGACGACCGCTTCCACAAGGGCGAGCGCACGCTGCTGCTGCTGTGCGAGGACGGCGAGGAGGTCTACGAGCCGGACAGGTTCTGCGCCGGAAATGTCTATGTGCGCAACATTGACGAGGAGTCCGACCTCACGCGCGACTATCTGCTCGCGCTGCAGGACGAGCTGCACCCCGAGCGCGTGCTCGTGGAGTATAACGGCATGTGGATGCTCGACTCGCTCTACGGCAGCCTGCCGGAAAACTGGGCGGTCGCGCAGGAGTTTCTCTTCTGCGATGCGACGACGTTCGTGAGCTACAATGCGAATATGCGCCAGCTCACGGTCGACAAGCTCAAGAGCGCCGAGCTCGTCGTGCTCAACCGCTACGACGACAACATGGATCGCATGGAGATGCACCGCATCATCCGCGCCATCTCCCGCCGCTGCGACATCGCGTATGAGTACACCGACGGCAAGGTCGTCTATGACGACATCGAAGACCCGCTTCCGTTTGACGTTGACGCGCCGGTCATCGAGATCGAGGACCGCGACTTCGCCATCTGGTACCGCGACATGTCCGAGGAGCCAAAGAAATACGACGGCAAGACCATCGAGGTCAAGTGCCGCTGCCTCGTGCGCAAGAACGTGCCGAAGGGCTGCTTCATCGCCGGCCGGCACATCATGACCTGCTGCGTGCAGGACATTCAGTTCGCGGGCGTCGTGTGCGTGTGGGATCGCGCCGATGAGATCCGCAACGACGAGTGGGCGATCATCACGGCCCGGCTGGACTACAAGTTCCACCGCGCCTACGGCCGCAAGGGCCCGGTGCTCACGGTGCTGTCCGTGCAGGAGGTCGAAAAGCCGGAGGAACCGGTGGCCACGTTCTATTAAGTGCATAAACACAAAAAATCAGCCGCCCGCAGGGCGGCTGATTTTTCTTTTCCGGAATTCAGTTTTCCGTGCCCTCTGCCGTGGACAGCAGGACGCGGTCGTTGTCAAACGCCGTGCCCGCCTGTGCGGCGAAGGCGTCGATGAGCCCTTGCACGGTCATGTCCGCGCGCTGCGCCCCGGAGACGTCGAGCACGATGCGCCCGGCGTCCATCATGAGCGTGCGCGTGCCGAGCTCGAGCGCCTGGTGCATATTGTGCGTGATCATGAGGCAGGAGATGCTGCGCTCGGAGACGATGCTGCGCGTGAGCGCGAGCACCTTGTCGGCCGTCACGGGGTCGAGCGCGGCCGTGTGCTCATCGAGCAGCAGCAGCTCGGGCGTGACCATGGTGGCCATGAGCAGCGTCAGCGCCTGCCGCTGACCGCCGGAGAGCAGGCCGACGGGCGTGTTCATGCGCTCCTCGAGCCCCATGTCGAGCTGGGCGAGCGCATCGCGGAAGAATTCCCGGTCCTTGCGGCTGACGCGGCGCAGCTGTTTGTGCTTTTCCGGCGCGCGCAGATACGCCACGGCGAGATTTTCCTCAATGGTCATGTGCGGCGCGGTGCCCTTGAGCGGGTCCTGAAACAGGTGGCCGATGCGGCGGCTGCGCTTGTGCGGCGGCAGGAACGTGATGTCCCGACCATCGAGCCGGAGGATGCCGTCATCGACATAGAACATACCGGCGATGGCGTTGAAGAGCGTGCTCTTGCCCGCGCCGTTCGAGCCGACGATGGTGGCAAATTCACCGTCGGCGAGCGTGAGCGACAGGTCGCACAGGGCGCGCTTTTCGTTCACCGTTCCGGCGTTGAATGTCTTGCTGACGTGGGAAAGCTCAAGCATCGGTCTCATCCCCCTTTCCGGACAGGGCGCGCAGCTTGCGCGCGTTGGAGCGGATCTTTGCCAGATGGACATAGTCCTTCATATTCGGCGCGGCAATGGCGACGGCGACGATGACGGCGGAGACGAGCTTGAAGTACTCGGCCGAGATGTTCAGCCGCAGCGCCAGCGCGATGATCAGGCGGTAGACGATGCTGCCGAGCACGACGCAGACGACGCGCTTGACGACACCGCCGCGGCGGCCGGCAAAGACCTCGCCGATGATCAGACTCGCCAGCGCGATCGTGACCATGCCGGTGCCGAGGTTGATGTCGCAGAACTTGTTGTACTCACCGATCAGGCAGCCGGAGAGCGCCGTGAGGGCGTTGGCGAGGCACAGGCCGATCGTGATGGTGACCTTGGGGTTGATGGAGGAGGCGCTGACCATGTCGAGACTGTCGCCCGTCGCGCGGATGGAAAGTCCGAGCGACGTGCCGAAAAACCGGATGAGCACGACCGCGATCACACCCAGCAGCAGCGCGAGCAGCACCAGCGTACTCCACTGGCTGCCGCCGGTGAGCGCCTTAAAGAGCGAAAAGACCGTGGCGCGCCCTGTGATGGACACGTTGGACGAAAAGCCCATGACCGCGAGGTTGATCGTATACAGGCCGGTGTTCGAGATGATGCCGGCGAGGATGCTCTCCACGCCGAGGCGCGTCTGCAAAAAGGCGGTGATGAAGCCCGAGAGCATACCAGCAGCCATGGCCGCCGGCAGCGCCAGAAGCGGATGCCCCGCGATGGTGAGCATCGCGCCCACGGCGCAGCCGAGCGTAAAGCAGCCGTCGGTCGAGAGGTCTGCAATGTTCAGGATGGAAAAGCTGATGAACAGCGCCAGCGCGACGAGGCCGTAAATCAGGCCGACCTCAAGCGCGGTCTTCAACACTGTCAGCATAAACGCCCCTCCTTCGGGATATCAGATATCAGTCGAAATTCTGCTGCGTGGTCGTCTCGAGCACGGAGCTGCACTTGCCGTCAAACGCCTGCTTGACAGCCGCAAGGTCGTAGCCGAGGGCGGTGCAGCTGTCGGTGTTGATCATGGCGATGCCGTTGTCAAAGGTCGCGACCGGCAGCGTGGCGGGGCTCTTGCCGTCGACCAGCACCTGCACGACCATGTCGGCCGTCATCTTGCCAAGCGCGGTGTAATCCACACCGTAGCCGACGAACGCGCCGTTGAGCGCGAAGGAGTCCGCGCCGCAGTACTGCGGGATCTTGGCGTTGAGGAACTTCTCATAGATGGCAAGCTCTGCGGTCATGACGGTGTTGTCGGTCGGGGTAAAGACGGCGTCGACCTTTTCGGCGATGAGCGCGTCAACGGCGGAGGTGATCTCGTCGGTGGTCGTGCCGGTCTTCTCTACGCAGCGGATGCCTTTGCCCTCAAGGTAGGCCTTCGCGTCCGCGATCGGCTGCTTGGACGAGTCCTCGCTCTTGGAGTAGAGCAGGCCGACGGTCTTGGTGTCCGGGTTCTGGGCGAGCATCAGATCGAGCAGACCCTTGGTGTTGAGCGCGTCGCTCGTGCCGGTGATGCGGCCGCCGGGCGCGTCGAGTGCATCGACGATGCCGCTGCCGACGGGGTCAGACACGGCGGAGAACACGATGGGGATCTCGGTGTCCTCGGTGGCGGACTGCATGATCTTCACGGCCGGGGTCGCGATCGGTACGATCAGATCCACGCCTTTGCCGACGAGCTCTGCGCCGATCTGGTTGAGGGTCGTGGCGTCACCCTGACCGTTGAAGAGCGTGTAATCGAAGGTCACGCCCAGCTCCGTGGCCTTGGCGTCGAGCTCAGCCTCGATGGCCGCCTCGATCTGGTTGAGGGACGCATCATCCACAAACTGCACGATGCCGACCTTGTAGGTCTTACCCTCGGCCTTGTCGCCTTCGGTCTTGCTGCCGCAGGCAGCCAGGCCCATGAGTGCGGTGACGGCGAGCGCGCCGCCGACGATCTTTCGGAACGTTTTATTCATAGCAAATTCTCCTTATATTTTATGAAACGGTTGGTTTGTGATGTCCGGATACGGTCTGACGCGGCAAAAATTCTCCGGCCGCCACGCCATCGCCTGGTTATCCGCGTCATATGCATCCCTCCTGCGGTGATTTGAGCAATAAAAAAAGCCTCGTCCACGAAACGGTTCCTTCCGTTTCATGGGACAAGACTGTAACTCCTGCGGTGCCACCCATATTGGCGCTCATGCGCCCACTTTGCACGTACGATCATACGCTCCGCCGGATAACGGCCGCGGCCACCGTCGCCTCTCATGCTGCTGCAATCGGTTTGCCCTCGCGAGTCCATTCGCCATTCGTCCGCTGCAGCGCTTCCACCGCCCGCTGCTCTCTGAAAGCTTCGTAAATGGGTACTCCTCTCGGTCATCGGTTTGTCGATGGTGTTACTCTACCACGTCCGGGAGCGGATTGCAAGCCCCATTTTCACGAAACTGCGCGGCCACGGCAAAAAAAGATTTGTGCAAGGCAAACAAACGTCCCTGACCGGCGGTCAGGGACGTTTTGAATGCTGTTAATTTCCGGCGTAGACAAAGGCGTTCGGCAGCGTCCGCCCGGCGGTGAGCGCGGGGTTGGAGCTGCGCATGATGTACTTGCCCTTGTACCAGATCATGGCGCTGGTGCCGCCGTCAAGGTTCATGGCCTGCATACAGTCGTGCTTGGCCATGATGGCCGCGCAGTCCGGCACGCTGATGCCGACCGACGTTGTGAGCCGGCCCTCGACAAGAAGGGCGATGATCTCGCCGTACTTCGACTGCCCGAGGCAGGCACGCGGCTGCAGGTCGGAGAAGCCGCTGCGGGCATTGACGACCGTCTCCCCGTCAATGATCATGGCGGGGGAGAACTCGACCGCGTCCGTCGTGTCGGACGAGACGGGGGAGGTGCTGTCGCGGATGTAGATGCGGTTGTCCGCATGCAGCTCGAGCCGCTTGTAGCCATAGCCCATGTGGTCGCCGTAGGCCCTGCCGTTGCACATGGCGTAGCCCGCGAGCGTGCCGCCGTTGCCGGTGCCGCCCGGATCGATGAAGCCCGAGCCGGTCATGCCGATGACGCCGCCGTGCGCCTGCGCGATCTGGCCGCAGTACTGGCCGATGCTGCCGAGCGTGGTCGCAGCGTGCAGACTCAGGCGCGACGGATCCTTCATCACGACAAGTACGCCGCGATAGGTGCTGCCCTTTTCGCGCACGATGAGGATCTCGTTTTGCGCATCGATCGCGAGCACCTGCTCACCCTGGATGGTGCGGATGCTGGTGCCGTTATCCGTGAGCGCGGAGTGGTCGATGTTGATGCGGCTCCACCCGGCGGCGAGCGCGTCGGGGTGCTCCTTGACATACGCCTGCATGCTCGGCACGTCTACCTCCCAGAAGAGGTTGTAAAACGCGATCTCTTCCTTGCTCATGCCCTTGGTGTCGGTGAGCGTCGGGTTGCGGGACTCGATCTCTCCCTCGTTCCACTCACTGTTGACGCCGATCTGCGCCTCTCGCGCGGCCTCCATTTCGGCGACGACCTTGTCGATGACGCTGCGCGGTATGAAAGCCGTTGCCAGCCACTGGTGGCTGAGCGTGTTCATAGCCGTCTGGATGTAGGCTGTGCGCCACTTGGCGATGAACGGAATGTCGGAATACACCGCCGTCAGGTACAGCCCGGCGAGAATGGCCAGCACGAGAAAGAGAATGAGCAGCCTGCGGCCGACGCTCTTTTTCTTCTTCGGCTTTTTGGCTTTTTTGGCCTTGCGGCCGTGCTTGCCGGTCTGCGGCTGTGCGGCCGGCTGTGCCCGGCGGGCGTTCGGCGCGCTGCGGCGCGGCTGTGCGGCGGCATCCTCCGTCCACATACCGGCGCTCTGCGGCTTCCGCTGGGCAGGTCTTTGCGCGGGACGCTGCTGTGCAGGGCGCTGCTGCGCGGGTCGCTGCTGGGCAGGATGCTGTTGTGTAGGTCTTTGCTGGGCAGGACGCTGCTGCGCGGGTCGCTGCTGCGCCGGCCGCTGCTGAGCGGGTCGCTGCTGCACGCTATCGGTAGCCGGCCGCTGGGTACCCGTTGGACGCGGCGGCGAGGAAAACAGCTTCAAGGGGCAATTCCTCCTTTATGTGCGGGAGATTACGAAGGGCTTGACGTCCGGGCGCGGAAAAAGTTCCGCATCTGCCGGAAAAACGGGAAGGCTCGTACTGCGAGCCTTCCCGAACGTGTGCGGGATCGCTCAGCAGAGCTGTGCGCCGGCGGGCACGCTGTCATCGAGCATGAGCAGGTTGAGCTTGCCGTCCTTCTCCGCCGAGAGAAGCATGCCGTTGGAGGGCATACCCATCATCTTGCGCGGCGGCAGGTTCAGGATGGCGACGACCGTCTTGCCCACGAGCTCCTCGGGGCGGTAGAATTTGGCGATGCCGGAGAGGATCTGCCGGTCGGTGCCGCTGCCGTCGTCGAGCGTGAAGCACAGGAGCTTGTCGGACTTTTTCACCGGCTCGCACTTGAGCACCTTGCACACGCGCATATCGCACTTGGCAAAGTCGTCGATCGTCACATCCGGCAGCACGGGCGCGGACTTCGGCGCGGCGGCAGCCGCGTGTGCGGCCTTGAGCGCCTCGAGCTCGGTGAGCTCCTTGGCCATGTCGATGCGCGGGAAGAGCGTCTCGCCCTTGTGCACGGTGACATCTGCCGGCAGCACGCCCCAGACGGCGGCGTTATCCCATGTGGTCTGCTCCGGAGCGGCGCCGATCTGCGCGAAGGCCTTCTCGCAGCTGTCGGGAATGAACGGCAGCAGGAGCGTCACGGTGATGCGCAGCGTCTCAAGCAGGTTATACAGCACCGTAGCCAGACGCGCGCGCTTGCTCTCATCCTTGGCGAGCACCCAGGGGGCGGTCTCGTCGATATACTTGTTGGCGCGGGAGATGACCTTGAACACCTCGATGAGCGCCTGCTGCGTGCCGAAGTTATCCATATAGCCGGCGTACGTTTCGCGCAGGGCGGATGCCATGGCGATGAGCTCGTCATCGAGCGCATCGTGCTCGCGCTCGGTCGGCAGCGTGCCGCCGAAGTACTTGATGACCATGGCGACGGTGCGGCTCAGGAGGTTGCCGAGGTCGTTTGCAAGGTCGGTGTTGATGCGGGAGATGAGCAGCTCGTTGGAGAAGTTGCCGTCGCTGCCGAGCGGGAACTCGCGCAGCAGGTAGTAGCGCAGCGCGTCCACGCCGTAGCGCTCGGCGAGCACGACGGGGTCGACGACGTTGCCCTTCGACTTCGACATCTTGCCGCCGCCGAGCAGCAGCCAGCCGTGGCCGAAGACCTTCTTCGGCAGGGGCATACCCATACTCATGAGCATGGCCGGCCAGATGATGGAGTGGAAGCGCACGATCTCCTTGCCGACCATGTGCACGTCGGCGGGCCAGAACTGGTCGTAATCGTTGTACTTGTCGTTCAGGAAGCCGAGCGCCGTGCAGTAGTTGAACAGCGCGTCGACCCAGACGTAGACGACATGGCCGGGGTCGAAATCGACCGGAATGCCCCAGGTGAAGCTCGTGCGCGACACGCACAGATCCTCCAGACCGGGGTCGATGAAGTTTTTGATCATCTCGTTGACGCGGCTGGCAGGCTCCAGGAACGTGCCGCTGAGCAGCAGCTCACGCACCGGCTCGGCATACTTTGACAGGCGGAAGAAGTACGCTTCCTCCTCGGCGTAGTGCACCTCGCGGCCGCAGTCCGGGCACTTGCCGTCGACGAGCTGGCTCTCGGTCCAGAAGCTCTCGCACGGCGTGCAGTACATGCCGGAGTACTTGCCCTTGTAGATATCGCCCTTGTCGTACATCTTCTTGAAGATGCGCTGCACGGCCTCGACATGGTAGTCGTCCGTCGTGCGGATGAAGCGGTCGTTGGAGATGTTCATCAGCTTCCACAGCGCGCGCACGCCGCCGGGACCCTCGACGATGTTGTCTACGAACTGCTTGGGCGTGACGCCGGCGGCCTCCGCCTTTTCTTCGATCTTCTGACCGTGTTCGTCCGTTCCGGTCAGAAACATCACGTCATAGCCGCACAGACGCTTATAGCGCGCGATCGCATCGGTCGCGACCGTGCAGTAGGTGTGGCCGATGTGCAGTTTGTCCGAAGGGTAATAGATCGGCGTTGTGATATAAAACTTTCCTTTGCTCATACTGCATTCTCCTCTGTATTAGTCTTCACCGGCGTCACCGGGGTCGTAGACCGACGGGTAGGGCGTCGGCTGCGGCTTCGGCGTGGGGGTGGGGGTTGGCGTCGCGCTGGGCGTCGGGGTGGGCTTCGGCGTGGTGTCGTGGGAGTGATAGGTGCTGTTGGCCTCGACGGTGCGGCTGATCTCGTTGCCGTCCTTGTCATAGACGGTGCGGTAGGTCGTGGCGCGCAGGCCGTTGGCGGTGTAGCTCATCTTGACGTAGCTGCCGTCCACATCCGTGCCCCAGATCTCGACCGTGATGCTGTTCTTTTCCACATAGGCCTTGATCTCGATGGGGTATTCGCGGCTGTTGGTGAACTTGAATTCCGGGCCGCCCCAGCTGACTGTGGCGTCCATGCCGGGCTCGATATAGGCCACGGGGAAGTAGTGGCAGGTGCGGGTGTTGATCTTGAGGTTGGAGACCATGGCGCAGTAGTACAGCGTGGACGACACCTGACAGATGCCGCCGCCGACCTCCTGCACGACCTGGCCGCCGGAGTAAGCGCCGGCCTCCTTGAAGCTGTTGGCCTTCGTGCGCTGGCCGACCACATCGTTATAAGAAAACGTCTGACCGGGCTGGAGGATCACGCCGTTGATCTTCTCGGCGGCGAGCTTGACGTTCGTGATGCGGTTGCTGCTGCTGCCGGAGAGGGAAGTGGTCTTGGTGGCGAGCTTGTCGGCCAGCAGATGCTTTTGCAGACGCTCCTGCGTCATCTCCGGCTGCGTGAGCGTGGCCGGAATGGTGACAGTGTCGCCGGTGGAGGCCGCGTCCCACAGGGGCTGCGCCTCGGCCACGTCAAACGCGATGCCGACCTTGCTCTCCGTGGCGGACTGGGTCTCCGGGTCGTAGCCCGCGTTGACCGGGTCGCCGCAGATGGCGTCGTGCAGCTCCTGCAGCGTCATCTTATCGTCGCCGCTCATATCGACCGGGTAGGCCGACGTGCCGAACTTGCCGCTGCGGATGTCGCTGAGCATCCGCTCGGCGACGGCGGCGGGGTCGAGCGTGATCATGCTCGCGCCCTTGACGACGCGGATGGTGCTGTGCTCCTCGTCGATCTCGACGCTGCCGCCCGAGAGCTTGACGTTGATCTCGGCGGCCTCGCGCTCGATGCGTGTGCGCAGGGCGTCGGTGTCCATGTCGGCGAGGTTATCGGCCGCCACATCGTGCCCCTTGAGCGCGCAGCGCAGCCACGTGAAGAAGTTTGTGAACGCATTTCCGCTGCGTCCGTAGGCGTAGGCTGCCTCGGCTGCGGCGTCGGGCGTCGCCTCAAAGCCGATCTCCGTCGCGGTGACGGTGATGGTCCGGTCGCCAGGGAAGGTCATCGTGAGCACCGGTGCGCTCGTATCGTCCCAGCCGGCGGCGCGGATGGCGTCTGCCGCCTCGATCTGCGTCATGCCGCCGACGTCGGTGCCGCAGACGGAGACGTTCGGGAAGATGGCATCCTTTTTCGCCACGAGCACCATGCCGACGGCGCCGGCCGCGATGATGACGGCCAGCACGATGAGTGCAGCGCGCAGGGCGATCTTGCCGCCGCGGCCGCGGGGTTTTCTGGCTTTCGGCTGCGGCGTGCCCTGTGCAGGGTCTGCCTGCCGGGATACGGGCGGGCGCTGCGCCGTCTGCTTCGGCGCGGCGGCGCGGCGGGCGGCCGCCTCACTCTGTGCCGAGCGGTTGGAGGCGCTGCGGTGCGCCGAGCGCTCCTGCGCGGCGAAGTCCGCCGCCTCGCGCTTTGCGGCTGCGCTGCGTTTGGAAGTGTTGCCGTTAAGTTTCATGATTTTGGCTCCTGTCTGTCCCTGTCAAAATCGGATTATTTAAATATGTGTCGCGGAAAGCCTCCGCCTCACCGGGCGGGAGCTTGGTGCGCGGCTGCTTTTCGATCTGCGGCTTCATCCACGGGTTGTGCTCGGCCTTGCGGTCGGTCTGTGCCTCGAGCAGCTTGCCGATGAGCACGTTCGATAAGAGGAACCCCGAGGGCGTGAAGTGCCAGCGCTCGCCGTCCGCGACGGCCCAGCCGCGGCGGACGAACTCCTCGAGCTGCTGCGCGATGCCGGAAAAATCACTGCGGTAGAGCCGCTCATATTCCGCGCGCGACACACCGTGTACGGTGCGCATGCCGAGCATGAGATATTCGGCCGCGCGCTCAAAGTCGCCGATCGTCTCGTATTCGTCGATCATGTCCTCACCGTGGAGGACGCCCGCAAGATAGCGGTCAAGGTCGCGCACATAGCTGTAGCGCGTGCGGCCGATACACGAGTGCGCGCCCGGGCCGAAGCCCATATAGTCATCGAGCTGCCAATACTTCAGGTTGTGCCGGGACTCATAGCCCGGGATGCTGAAGTTGGAGATCTCGTACTGTTCGTAGCCATAGTGCCGCAGCTCCTCGACCATGCACAGGTACATATCCGCCTGCTCGTCGTCCGACGGGATGAGGGGCGAGTCCTTCAGGGCGTACATGGGCGTACCCTCCTCGAGCTTGAGCCCGTAGCCGGAGATGTGCTCCGGACGCAGGGCAAGCGCCTTGGCGAGCGTGTCCGCCCAGTCGCTGCGGGTCTGGCTGGGAAGACCGTAGATGAGGTCGAGGCTGATGTTGTCAAACCCGGCGGTGCGGGCATTTTCAACGGCCATCTCCACCTGCCGGTAGCTGTGGCGGCGGCCGATCATTTTCAGGATATCGTTGTTGGCCGACTGCATACCGATGCTCAGGCGGTTGAAGCCCGCCTTACGCAGGGCACGCAGGTCGTGCAGGCGGACGCTGTCCGGGTTGACCTCGACGGTCACCTCCGCGCGCTTGAGCAGGCGGCCGGTGGCCTTGACGGCGTCGAGCAGCTCAATGAGCCGCGCCGCGCCGTAAAAGCTCGGCGTGCCGCCGCCGAAATAGACCGTGTCGATGTACGCCGGCGCGATGCGCCCGGCGCTCTCTTCAATGTGCTCGAGCAGCGCCTGCTGATACTCCGCCATGCGCTCGGCAGCGCCGGCGCAGGAATAGAAGTCACAGTAGCCGCACTTGCTCGCGCAAAACGGGATGTGGATATAGATACCGAGACGCGGTTGCATAGACAGCTCCTTACTTGGGGTGCCCTGACCGCCGGGATGCGGCGGTCAGGGTTCAGATCAGATCGGTTGTCAGATAAGCGTGCACACGAGCTCCGAATACGCGGCCGGATCCTCGAGCGGCTCGCCCGCGATGAGCAGCGCCTGCGCGTGCAGGATCTTGGCGATGCGTGCGGCCTTGTCCTTGTCGCCGGCGGTGAAGGCCTCCTTCATGGTCTGGTAGGCGTGGTGGTTGGCGTTGAGCTCCAGCACGCGCACGGCGCGAATGTCGGTCGGCGCGCCGGGCATGCTCCGGAAGTAGCGCTCCATCTCGAGCGTGACGCCGCCCTCAGTGCTCAGGCACACGGCGCTGGACACGAGCTTATTGGACAGGCGCACGGATGCGACCTGCTCGCCGAGCGTCTCCTTGACGAAGTCGAGCAGCTCCTTGTCCTCGGCCTGCTTTGCCTCGGTCTCTTTCTTCTCTTCCTCGCTCTCGAGGCCGAGATCGTCGGTCGCAATGTTGCAAAACGGCTTGTCGTCGTAGCTCTTCATGGTGTCGACGAAATACTCGTCGATCTGCGAGGTCATGCACAGGACGTCAAAACCCTTGTCGCGCAGCTGCTCCGCCTGCGGCAGGCTCAGCAGACGCTTGACGTTGTCGCCGCACGCGAAGTAGATCTTCGTCTGCTCGGCGGGCATGGCGTCGACGTATTCCTTGAGGGAGACGAGCTTGGTTTCACTTGTGTGGTAGAGCAGCAGATCCTTGATCTCGTCGACCTTGTCGCCGGTCTCGGTGACGGCGCCGGCGCGCAGCACCATGCCGAAGGCAGCGTGGAACTGCTCGTACTTCTCGCGGTCGTTGGTCATGAGCTTCGTGAGCTCAGACTTGATCTTCTTGCCGAGGTTTGCGGCGATGAGCTTGAGCTGGCGGTCATGCTGCAGCATCTCACGCGAGATGTTCAGCGACAGGTCGGGGGAGTCGACCACGCCGCGCGCGAACGCGTAGCACGGCGGCAGAAGGTCGGTGCATCTGTCCATGATCATGACGCCGGAGCTGTAGAGCTCGAGACCGGGGTCGGCGTCGCGCGTGTACATATTTGCCGGGACCTTGGACGGGATGAACAGCAGCGCGCGGTAGGAGATCAGGCCCTCGGCGTTGACGCGGATGACGGCCAGCGGGTCGTCGTTGTCGTGGAACTTTTCCTTGTAAAACGCGATGCACTCCTCATCGGTCGCCTCCTTGCGGCTGCGCTGCCAGATGGGGATCATGCTGTTGACGGTCTGCTCCTCGGTCTTGGTGACCATCTCCATCTTCGGCTCGCCGTTTTCGTCCTTCTCGCCGGAGTCGACCCAGTCGCTCTGCTCGACGTCCATGACGATCGGCCAGCGGACATAGTCGGAGTACTTGCGGATGAGCATCATGAGCTTCCAGTTTTCGAGGTAGGTGGAGTATTTCTCGCCCGTCTCGTCGGCCTTGATGTGCATGATGACGTCGGTGCCGACGGTGTCCTTCTGCGCCTCGGTGATGGTGTAGCCGTCCGCGCCGGTGCTGACCCACTGATAGGCGGCGTCGCTGCCGTAGGCGCGGGTGATGACCGTGACCTTGTCGGCGACCATGAACGCGGAGTAGAAGCCGACGCCGAACTGACCGATGATGTCGATGGCGGCATCCTCCTGCGCGCTCTCGCCGAGATCGTCCTTGAACTTCAGCGAGCCGCTGCGCGCGATGACGCCGAGGTTGCTGTCGAGCTCCTCCTTGGTCATGCCGATGCCGTTGTCGGACACGGTGATCGTGCGCGCTTCCTTGTCGGGGATGACGCGGATCTTGAAGTCGCCGCGCGCCATGCCCACGTTTTCATCCGTGAGCGACTGGTAGCAGAGCTTGTCGATCGCGTCCGAGGCGTTCGAGATGATCTCGCGCAGGAAGATCTCCTTGTGCGTGTAGATCGAATTGATCATCATGTCGAGCAGCTTTTTGGATTCTGCTTTGAACTGTTTCTTTGCCATATCTATGCCTCCAAAATTTTAATTACACCTTTGGGTCTGTACCCGGCCTGCACGCAATAGCGGCCCACGGTACAGATTTTAATATTATAGCACATCGACCGTTTTTTTCAACACCCGCCGCCGGAATAATTGGGTTGTGCGGCGCGTTTTTTGTGGTATAATGAGACGTTAAGAAAAAAATAAGATTCTGTGAGGTGGCACCCATGAACGATCTGAAAGACCTGCTCCATGCGCGCCTGTTCCTGCTGGATATGGACGGCACGCTCTACCTCGGGGACGATGTGTTTCCCGGCGCAGTCGACTTCATCCACACGCTGGCCGATACCGGACGGCAGTACATTTACCTGACCAACAACTCCTCGCGCGCCGGCACGGACTACATCACGCGCCTGCGGCGCCTCGGCTTCCCGTGCGAGGCGGAGAACGTGTTCACGTCCGGCATGGCGACGGCGCTGTATCTCAACCAGCACTACGCGGGCAAGCCCGTGTATCTGGTCGGCACGCAGGCGTTCCGCCGCGAGCTGCTCAGCTACGGCATCCCGCTCGTCGAAGAGGGCGCGGAGATCGTCGTCGCCGGCTTTGACACCGAGCTCGTGTATGAGAAGCTCGACAAGGCCGTGCACTATCTGCGCCGCGGCGCGACCTTCATCGCCGCCAATCCCGACTGGGTCTGCCCCATGCCGGCCGACGAGGTGCTGCCCGACTGCGGGAGCATCTGTGCGCTGCTGACTGCCGCCTCCGGCGTCAAGCCGACCTATATCGGCAAGCCGAACCGCAACATGGTCGACGTCATCTCGGCGCAGACCGGCGTGCCGAACGAGCAGATCTGCTGCGTGGGCGACCGGCTGTATACCGACATTGCCGTGGCCGTGAATGCGGGCGCGCAGAGCGTGCTCGTCATGTCCGGTGAGACGGACGAGGCGATGCTCAGGGCGTCCGACGTGCAGCCGAAATACGTCCTGCGTGACGTGGCCGAGCTTGCGCAGATCCTGCGCGACGGCACTGTGTGAGAAAAAATCCAGAATTTTTTAAAAAGCGCTTGACAAACACGGACACAACTGTTAGGATATGTTCAGTAAGCATCGTTTTGTGTGAATGATGTTTACGCCCCCCTCGTTTGTGTTCTCTCTTCCATTTCAGCGTCCGGGTCTGCATCCGCCGCGGACGCGCAAGCACAGCAATCAACAGCCAACAGCCGAGCCGGCATTTGCCGGCTCGGCTGTTGGCTGTTTTTCACGGTATGCAGGCTTGCCCTGCGCTCAGATGTCCGCGCGGAACCACGCGCCGGGACGGTAGTGCTCGAAGATGACGATGTCGTAGTCGCGCTCGTGCGTCCAGGCGCGGCTCGTCCAGCCGGCGCGCACGGCGCCCATGGCCTCGCACAGGCGCACGCTCAGCGGCTTCGGGCCGATCTTGTAGGCGATGAACTGCGGGCGCGCGATCACGTTTGTGAGCACGTTGCCGACGATGGCGGCGGCCGGCTTGCTCAGCGCCGTGCCGTATTCCTTCGGCGGCTGGCTGAGCTGGCCGCGCAGGATGTCGGGTGCGTTGCGCCGGAACCATGCGACGATCGTGGGATCGAAGCTCTCGACGCAGTAGGGGCCGGTGTAGGTGCGCAGCGCCTCGAGCGTCAGCGCGCACAGGCGGCGGTTATCGTGCCCACGCTTGACCTCGAGCAGCAGCGGCACGCGTCCGCCGAGCGCCTCGAGCGCCTCGGCAAACGTCGGGATGACGCAGTCGGTCTTTCCGAGACGCAGCGCGCGCAGCTCGGCGAGGGTGAAATCATCAATGACGCCCTGCACGCCGCACATGCGCTCGAGCGTGTCGTCGTGGAACACGACGAGCCGGTCGTCGGCCGTCAGGTGCACGTCCATCTCGACGGCATAGCCCGCCTCGGCCGCGGCGCGAAACGCAGGCAGCGAGTTTTCCGGCACGGAGCCGTCCTCGGTGTGCAGGCCGCGATGCGCGTAGTTGCGGCACAAAAACGGCGCCTTCTGCGCGCGCGTTGCGCGGCCCGGCGCGACCAGAAATGCAAACGCACCCGCGCAGGCTGCGGCCGGTGCGGCGATCTTACAAGCGGTTTTCCAATTCATAATGTGTCCTCCTTTTGGCGGCGGGAGCCGCTGGTCTGCCTGCTCATATTAAACAACAATTTCTGCATTTCGTCAAATGCCTGTTGAATTGCACGGCGAGGTATTGTAGAATGGTACGGATTTGAAACAAACTTGGAGGTAACCCTGTGAAGCTCAACTACAAACGCACCATCTGCGTTGGCTTTGCTTTTTTCCTGATCTGCGCGTTCTGGCAGGCCTACGACAACACCGTCCCGCTGATCCTGACCAACAAATTCGGTATGTCGCAGGCATGGTCCGGTGTCATCATGGCGCTCGACAACATCCTGGCGCTGTTTCTGCTGCCGCTGTTCGGCGCGATCTCGGATAAGCACACCGGCAAGCGCGGCCGCCGCACACCGTTTATCCTCATCGGCACGATCGTCGCCGCCATCGCCTTCATCAGTCTGTCGCTCGTTGACGACGCGCAGCTGAAGAATCTCGATGGCGCTGCCGCGATCGATGATCCCGCCGCTCTGCGCATCGTCTATCAGAAGGAGGCGGACCGCACGCTCAAGACGCCCGACGGCGAGACCTTCGTGCTCGAGGATACCTTTACGGAGGATGAGTTTGCCGCCATCACGAGCCAGGTCACCAATGCCGAGGGCAAGACCGTCACGAACCACGACTACACGAATTATGTCGCGCCCGCGCGTCAGGCCTACGCCCATCAGACGACGCTGCAGCATCCGGGTGCGCTCATCGGCTTCATCGCGCTGCTGCTGGTCGTGCTCGTCGCCATGGCCACGTTCCGCTCTCCGGCCGTTGCGCTCATGCCTGATGTTACCATCAAGCCGCTGCGCAGTAAGGCGAATGCTGTCATCAACCTCATGGGCACCGGCGGCGGCATCCTCGTGCTGGCCATCGGCATGGGCTTCGCTACGAGCTCCGTGCGCAACTCGCTCATGAGCTACACTGCCTACTTCTCCGTGATCGCGGGGCTCATGCTGCTTGCGCTGCTGATCTTCCGCCTGACGGTCAACGAGCCGAAGTTTGTCGCCGAGATGCAGGCCGACAGCAAGCGCTTCGGCATCGACAACGGTGACGACGGCGACACGCCCGTCGCCTCCGGCAAGCTCGGCAAGGCCGAGCGCCGCTCGCTCATTTTCCTGCTGCTGTCGATCGTGCTGTGGTTCTTCGGCTACAACGCCGTGACGTCGAAATATTCCGTCTACGCGAGCAACATCCTGCACAAGGACTATAACCTCACGCTCATGCTCGCGCAGGCCGCCGCGATCGTGGCCTACCTGCCCGTCGGCATCGTCGCGTCCAAGATCGGCCGCAAAAAGACCATTCTCGGCGGCGTCGTGATGCTGGCCATCGCGTTCGGCGTGGCTGCGTTCCTCAATTCCGAGAGCCCCACGATGCTCATGAACGCGATGTTCTGCCTCGCCGGTATCGGCTGGGCGACCATCAACGTCAACTCCTTCCCGATGGTCGTCGAGATGTGCTCCGGCAGCGATGTCGGCCGCTACACCGGCTTCTACTACACGGCCAGCATGGCCGCGCAGGTCATCACGCCGATGTTCTCCGGCTTCCTGATGGACAAGGTCGGCATGACCGTGCTCTTCCCGTATGCCGCCCTTTTCGTGGCCGGCGCGTTTGTGACCATGCTCTTTGTCCGCCATGGCGACAGCCGTCCCATTGCCGCCAAGGGTCTGGAAGCTCTCGACGTGGACGATTGATCAAGAATTCTAATTGGAGGTTGCTACTATGGAACGTCTGACCCGTAAACTCAAAAAGGGCGGCTACTCCGCCAACCGTCATCCCGCGGCACAGATCGATGAGCGCCTGAGCCAGCTCAAGGGCGTGCACAAGCAGTGGGTCGGGGATGTGTCGGACATGATCACCGGCATGAAGCAGAGCGAGGCCGCCGGACAGGCCGGCGCGCTCACGCTGGCGATGCTGCAGGCGAGCTATGCCGCGATCGTGCGCATCGGCCGCCGCTTTGAGGCCGTCTGCCCCGCCGAGGGCAACACCGACGACGCCATCACGGCGCTCGGCAAGCTCGAGGATCTGTACGAGCAGTGCCTCTCCGAGCTCGAGGACGCCAAGGCTGGTCTGGATGAGTGCCGCGAAAACGGCTTCCAGGATGATCTCGCCTACGGTGAGCTCATGGTGACGAAGCTCGGCCTCACGCAGCTGACCAAGCAGTTCGACATCGCCACTGGCTATGCCGAACCCGATCCGGAGCCGTACAAGTACCGGCCGAAGACGGACGAACCGGCGCAGTAAGCCGCTGCCATAGAAAATAGAAAGAGGAGATTTCCGTATGAAACGCACATTTACGACCATTGTCTGCGCGCTGCTTCTTGTGGCCATGCTCGCCGGCTGCGGCAGCACCGGCAGCACCAACCCCTTCGACGCCAAAGCCAAGACCTTCTCCGACGATGGCATGCAGATCACGCTCACGACCGCCTTCAGCGAGGAAGACCTCGAGGGCTACACCGTTGGCTACGCTGCGGACACGGCGATCGTGCTCGCCCTCCATGAGACGAAGGCGGAGTTTGCCGACGCCGGCGCGGAAGACGTGACATTCGAGCAGTATGTCGAGTTCGTCCGGCAGGCGAACAGTGACAAAGAGCTCGTCGACGGCGAGCCCATCGACGGCAACCCGACGCTGCTGTATGACTTCCTCAACGAGGAGCAGAACGTCACCTACCGCTACCTCACCGTTCTCTACGAGTCTGACGACGGGTTCTGGATGGTGCAGTTCGCGTCCCAGAAGAGCAACTTTGACGCCTATGAACCGAGCTTCATCGAAGCTGCCAAGAGCGTCAGCTTCAGCGCCTAAGCGCGGGGATATCAAAACCCCCGTCCGGCAGACTGCCGGACGGGGGCTCTTCAATTGCTGGAACAGATCCTTTTTGGACAGAAAAAGAGCAGACAGGATACGCCTGTCTGCTCTTTTTGCGAAAACTCAGTAGCGCACGTCGCTGACGGCGACGGTCGCGTTGTCATAGCGGTACACGCGGCGAACGCGGAAATGAATGTCCGCCGTGACGCCGCCGTTCGTGCCGTCCGGCAAGAGCGCCGCCAGCTCGTCGGCGGGGATGCACTGTCCGCCGTCCGCTCCGAGCAGCACAGCCTGATCGCCGACGGCAACATCGGGGATGTCCGTGACGTCGACCATGGTGAAGTCCATGCACGTCTTGCCGCGTACAGGCGCATACTTGCCATGCAGGAGCACCCGCGCCCGGTTGGAGAAGGCGCGGGAGTAGCCGTCGGCATAGCCGACCGACAGCACGGCCACACGCGTGGGACGCTCGGCGGTGAAGATGCGTCCGTAGCTGACGCTCTCGCCCGGCTCGACCGTGCGGATGTCAACGACCTTGGCGTACCATGTCAGAATGGGCTCAAGGGCGCATGCGCGCGCGCTTTCGGCGCTGTAGCTCATGCCGAGGGCGAACATGCCGGCGCGCACCATCTGGCAGCGGTATTCTGGATGCACAAGCAGACCGCCGGTGCTGGCGCAGTGGCGCAGACCGGGGTCGATGCCCAGTGCTTCCAGTCCACTGCAGACCTCCTGAAAGGCTGCGAACTGCGCGTCCGTGAACGCACTGTCCGAGGGATCCGTCGAGTCGGCACAGGCGAAATGTGTATATATGCCAGTCACGTGCAGACGATCGAGCGCGCAGATCTGCGCGGCGTCCGAAACGGCCTGTGCGCAGTGCCCCGGCCGGGCGTGGAGCCCGAGCCGGTTCATGCCGGTGTCTACCTTGATGTGCACATCGATCTGCAGATCCATCGGCTGCAGGAGCGCCTGCACATGGCTGGCATATTGGAGTGAGAACACGTTGATGGTCAGACCGTGCTGTGCCGCCTGAATGATCTCCGGGTCGAGCAGGCCGCCAAAGATGAGGATGGGCGTGTGCGGTGCGGCTGCACGCACGGCAAGCGCCTCTTCAAGCGTGGCGGCCGCAAACCAGTCGACATAGGGCGCGGCATACTCGGCGCATACGCGCAGGCCGTGGCCGTAGGCATCGGCTTTCATGACCTCCATGATGCGGCAGTCCGGCCCGATGAGCGCGCGCAGGCGCTGCAGGTTGCGCTGGAGCTTGTTGAGGTCGATCTCCGCGCAGGTACGGTAGGGATACTCGTGCATAAGGGAAGGGTCCTTTCTTTGCAAATCTCAGCGATGCTGCATCAGGATCCCGCGGATCGCCTGCACGATAGGGGAGAGCTCATGTGCCTGCAGGCACTGCGGGTTGATCACGATCTGATCCTGATAGAGGAAGGTGTAGATGCTCGGTTCGCCGTCGATCAGTGCCTGACGCAGCGCAGCAGCGGGCATGGTCAGCGGCCGCAGGAAGAGCCGGCGGATGCAGGCGGGCTGTACGCCGGGCTCGGTCGGAATGCCGATGGTCATCTCCAGACCCGGGCAGTCGGAAAGTCCTGCGCGGATCGTGTCCACATAGCTGTCCCACTGCGCCATGATCTGATCATAATCGCGCTGCACGAACAGCTCCACCGCCTTGACAAGGCCGCAGATGTTCTCTTTGTCGACCTTCATGGGGCGGCCAATGCCGTAGTTCGGGCAGCAGTTGAGATCGCACGCGGCGATCAGCTCGCGGCTGCCGAGGATCATGCCCGAGGCCTGCGGACCGCGGATCTCCTTACCGCCGCTGAACACGACGAGGGACGCGCCGTCGTCGAGGTATTTGCGGATATTCGCCTTCGGCGGCAGCTCGGCCGCCGCATCGACGATGATGGGGATACCGTGCGCGCGGCAGAGCGCCGCGATCTCCGGCAGCGGGATCGAGCCACGCATGGTCTCGGCCTCGGACGTGTAGAAAAACGCCGCCGTGCGCTCGGTGATGCGGTCCTCGATCTGCTGCAAAAACGCCGATGACGTCACGCCGATCTCCACAAAGTGCGCGCCTGAGAGCAGCATGCCCTGATCGTAGAGGTCGCGGTGGCATTTGAGGCAGAGGATCTCGTCTTTCATGCCGGTGGTGTCCGGCAGCTGATAGGCATACGAGCGGCGTGTGCCCGTCATGCAGGCGGCCGCCGCAATGGCAAGCCCTGCAGCTGCGCCGCAGGTGACGCAGCAGGCTTCCACGCCGAGGAGGTCTGCGATGCGCCGGCCTGCTGCCGTGTGCAGCTCGCTCATGTCCACGAAGGCGCCGGCCGCTGACTGCATGGCCTGCAGCACCTCGGGCGCCATGAGCGAGCCGCCCAGCGCCGTGACCGTGCCCCAGGCATCAATGACTGTGCGGACGCCGAGCGATTCGTAAATACTTTCTGCCATGGTTCAGTCCGCCTTTGCATCGCCCGTGACGATGGGTGTGGTGAATGTGGACAGAAATTCGCGCAGTCGTGCCGTCGGGCGCTCCTCGAAGATCTCCTTCGGTGTGCCCATGGCATCAATCTTGCCCTTGTCCATGAAGATGACCTTGTCGGACACTTCATAGGCAAAGCGCATCTCATGTGTGACGAGGATCATCGTGGCGCCCTCCTTGGCGAGGCTGCGGATGACGTTGAGCACTTCGCCGACCAGCTCCGGGTCGAGTGCGGACGTGGCCTCGTCAAACAGCAGGATCTTCGGATTCATGGCCACGGCGCGTGCGATGGCCACACGCTGCTGCTGGCCGCCGGAGAGCTCGCTCGGAAGGTTGTCCATCTTGTCGCCCAGGCCAACGGCCGTGAGCCACTTTTCCGCCAGCGCCTCGGCCTCGGCCTTCGGCATTTTCTTTGTGTGGGTCAGACCGAGCATGACGTTTTTCTTCGCCGTCATGTGCGGGAACAGGTTGAACTGCTGGAAGACCATGCCCGTCATCGAGCGCTGCTGCGCGATGACCTTTTCCGGCACGCGCTTGCGCTTTCCGTTGACGTCGTGATAGCCGATCTCCTGGCCGTCGAGGATGATCTTGCCCGCCTCAAACGGCTCCAGCAGGTTGATGCAGCGCAGCAGGGTCGTCTTGCCCGAGCCGCTCGAGCCGATGATCGACACGACTTCCTTCTCGTGCACCTCCAGTGAGATGTCGGAGAATACTGTGAAGTCACCGTAGCTCTTCGTTACGTTTTCAAATCTCAACAGTGCGTCACTCATGGTAGTTACCTCTTAGCTTTCTGCAGATAGTTGAGCTTTTTGCTCAGTTTCTTGCCGGCGTACTCAATGAGCGTGTTGATGGCAAAGTAGAACACGCCGATGATCAGGTAGTACACCAGCGCCTCGCCGTATTTGGCGACGATCTGGCGCGTGACCAGCAGCAGATCCAGCACGCCGATCATGCCCAGCAGCGTCGACGCCTTGATCATCTCTGTGGCGGAGTTGATCCACGGCGGGATCATCTGCACCACCGCCTGCGGCAGCAGGATGTTGAAAAAGATTTGCGGGAACGTCAGGCCGATGGCGCGGCCGGCCTCGATCTGCCCCTTCGGGATGGCCTGCAGCGCGCCGCGCGTGAGCTCGGTCATCTGCGCGGCGGAGAACATCGTCAGCGCGACGGCGCCGGCCGTGTTCTGCTGCATCTGGAAGCCGAAGAACATTTTGAGCACGGCGTTGACAAAGTAATACACCACGAAGATCGTGACCAGAACCGGCAGACCGCGCATGATGTCCACGTAGATGCGGAACAGCCACTGCCAGCGCTTTTTGCAGTAGGTCAGCACGACGCCCATCGCAATGCCCAGAATGGTGCCGAGCACGATGGCGATCAGCGAGATGTAGACCGTGTTGCCGAGTGCCGTGAGGACGTTGCCCCAGAGATTGGATATGTTTTGGAAGTACTTCATACGGACCTCCCCTACAGGAACAGTTTCTCGACCCGACGCAGAATGAACGCGATCAGGTAGCAGGCCGCCACATACAAAATGCCCGTTGTCAGCCAGACTTCAAAGACACGGAACGTCTGCGTGGTGAGGACCTTCGAGATGTACGTCAGCTCGCCGACCGTGATGGCCGAGGCGATGGATGTGTCCTTAAACAGCGAAATAAGGTAGTTGCCCATGGACGGAAGGACTTTTTTCATCATGATGGGCAATTCAATTTCTATTTTAATAACCGTTCCGCTCAAACCGATGGCCTGACCGGCCTCGATGATCCCCTTCGGGATCGCTTCCAGTCCGGCGCGGAACACTTCCTCCATGTAGGCGGAGGAATACAGAGCCAACGTGATGACGAAAGAGGGGACCTTGGGGATGTTGATGCCGATCGTCGGCATACCGAAATAGGTGATGTAGACGAGGATCAGAATCGGCGTGTTTCGGAAGATCGTGACAAAGATCTGCACGAGCTTGCGGGCAATCTTGGATTTGGAGACAGCGGCAAAGGCCAGCAGCAGGCCGATGATGGTGCCGACTGTGATCGCGATGATCGCCATGAGCAGGCCGAAGCCAAGACCCTCCAGCATGGGGACAATATTCTTTTCGATAACTGTCCAGTTAAAATTGTAATTCATAGCGTTCTCCATCCGAAGCTTTGGAAAAATGCGGATCGCAAGGGCGATCCGCACCTTCCAAAATTCTGTTTACATAGGGATGCGGCTGCGCTGTGCTCAGCAGTACATAGCCGGCTTGCCGGTCTTGGGCGGGTCGAGCTTCACGCCGAACCACTGCTCAAACGCGTCGATGTAGGACTGGTAGGTCGCACCGCTCATGGCGTCCTGCAGCACGGTGTTGACATAGTTGAGCCAGACCTGGTCGCCCTTCTGGACGCCGGCACCGTAGTTCTGCGGGCGGCCGGCGATGCCGGTGGCGATGTAGTTGCTGTCGAGGGAAGCCTGATACTTGGCGTTGGACATGTCGCACACGGCGACGTCGCAGCGGCCGGAGGCCAGCGCCTGATAAAGCAGCGCCTGATCCTCATACTGGTCGACGGTGTAGTTGTCGTGGCCGGCAAAGACGTCGGCGACGATGTCCTCGGCAAAGCTGTTCTGCAGGATGGCGACGGTCACCTTCGTGCCGCTGTCCATGGCTGCGAGCAGCTGCTCGCCGGTCTTGTACTTGCTGTTGGTGTGCAGCAGAGCCTCACAGCCCTCGGTGTAGTACGGGATGGTGAACTCGATCTGCTGGGCTCTCTCGGCGCTGATGGTCATGAACTGGAAGCAGATGTCCACGTTGCCGTTGACCAGGTTCGGAACGCGCTCGTCAGAGGACTGCTCGACGAACTTGACCTTTTCCGGATCGCCGAAGAGAGAGTTGGCAACGATCTTCGCCATGGAGACGTCGAAGCCGCAGAGGTTGCCGTTGTCGTCATAGAAGTGCCACGGGGCGTTGGTGCTGCCGGTGCCGACGATCAAATAACCGCGATCGAGGACTTCCTGCAGCTTGCTGCTGCCGCTGGCAGTGCCGCCGTTGCCGCCGCTGCCGCATGCCGTGCAGGCGGCGACCATCAGGATGGCCATGAGCAGCGCGAGAATGGATCTGAGCTTTTTCTTCATTTGTTTTCCTCCTATTTTTATAATATGAAGTGGTTTTCACATCATTTTCCTGTGTTTGCTCGTGGTTTTCGGGGTGTCGTGCCGGTTCAGAGCTTTTCGGCGATGATCTCGATCTCGACCGAGGCGTTCGTGGGCAGAGAGCCCACGCCGATGGCGCTTCTGGCATGGCGGCCGTGCTCACCGTAGAGCGCCTCCAGCAGCTCGGATGCACCGTTGACGACGGCGGGCTGGTCGCCGAAGTCGGGCACACCGTTGACCCAGCCGTGCACGCGCACGATGCGGATGCGGTCAAGGTCTGCCACCGTGGCGATCGCGCTCAGGCAATTGACCGCGCTGATCTTGGCGGATTCATAGGCGTCCGCGATGCTGACGTCGCCGCCGACCTTACCGGCGTAGAGCAGCTTGCCGTCGACCCAGGCCGTCTGGCCGGATGCATAGATCAGGTTTCCCGCCGTCTGCACCGGAAGATATGCTGCGACCGGCGCCGGGCATGCGGGCAGCTTCAGGCCCATGGCCTGGAGCTTTTGTTCCACATTGGACATTGGAATCGTCTCCTCTCTCAAGCCGTATAATACTTGGCGCAGAAGCGGCGGATGCGTGCGATCGCCTCCGTCAGATCCGCGTCGCTGCAGGTGTAGGCGATGCGCACGAAGCCCTCGCCGCATGCGCCGAAGGCGCTGCCGGGGATGCAGACGACGCGCTCCTCGTCAAGCAGACGGTTGCAGAAATCCTCGCTGCTCATGCCAAAGGCACGGATGTCGGCAAAGACATAGAATGCGCCCGTGGGGTCGTTGCTGTTCATGCCAGGAATGGCGGCCAGACCTTCCAGCAGCGTCGCGCGGCGGCGCGCGAAGATGTCGCGCAGCTGCGTGCACAGCTCCGGATGGTCAAGTGCGGCAACCGCGGCGTACTGACCGATGGCATTTGCGCAGGCATTGAAGTTTTCCTGACATTTGGTCATGCGGTCGACGATCTCCGCAGGGCCAGCCAGATAGCCGATGCGCCAGCCGGTCATGGCGTAGGATTTTGAGAAGCTGTTGATCACCACGCAGCGGTCCTTCATGCCGGGCAGCTCCGCGATGGACAGGTACGGCTCCGTGCCGTAGAGCAGGGTGTTGTAAACCTCGTCGGCGATGATGAGCAGGTCGTGCTTTTTGGCGATCGCGGCGATCTGCTCCATGTCCGCGCGGGACATGACGCTGCCGGTGGGGTTGTTGGGCGAATTGATCATGAGCGCCTTGGTGCGCGGGGTGATGCGCTGCTCGATGGCCTCGGGCTGCATCGTGAAATTGTGCTCCAGATCCGTCGGGACGCGCACGGCCTCACCGCCGCAGTAGCGCACCTGCGCCACATAGTTGAGCCACTGGGGATCCTGAATGAGCACCTCGTCGCCGGGATTGAGCAGCACCAGAAACAGCAGGGACAGCGCGCCCATGCCGCCGTTGGTGATGATGATCTCGGTCGTGGGATCGTAGCCGACGCCTTTCAGGTTCGACTTCTCCGCGATGGCGCGGCGCAAAGCCGGCGTGCCGGCGTTCGGCGTATAGTGCGTGATGCCCTTTTCGAGCGCCTCGTTTCCGGCGCGGCACACGAGCTCCGGCGTGGCCATGTCCGGCTCGCCGATGCCCATGCTGATGACATTGTCCATCGTGGAGGCCTTGTCAAACATGGCGCGGATGGCGCCCTGCCGGAGCGTTTTGGCCTTCTCATTGATCCAGTCCATCGGAATCGCCCTCCTCTCAGCGCTGCACGCGGCCGGTGCCGTCGCCGCCGGCCAGCTTCTCGACGTCGGAGACGTCGACGCGGTTGAAGTCGCCGATGACGCTGTGCTTGAGGCAGGAGGCCGCGACTGCGAACTCCAGCGCCTGCTGGCGGTCGGCGTAGTGGTTCAGGCCGTAGATCAGGCCGCCGGCAAACGAATCGCCGCCGCCGACACGGTCGATGATGTCGCGGATCTCGTATTTCTTCGAGACGTAGAAGTGCTCGCCGTCGTTCAGGCAGGCGGCCCAGCCGTTGTAGTCGGCGCTGTGGCTCTCGCGCAGCGTGATGGCGATCATCTTCATGTTCGGGAACGCGGAGAGCACCTTGCTGCCGAGCATACGGTATTTCTCGCGGTCGAGCGAGCCGGACTCGACGTCCACGTCCGCCGTGATGCCGAGCGACTTCTGCACGTCCTCTTCGTTTGCGATGGCGACGTCCACGGACTCGGCCAGCTTGTTCATGACCTCGGACGCGGCCTTGCCGTATTTCCAGAGATTCTTGCGGTAGTTAAGGTCGCAGGAGACGGTGATGCCGCGCTTTTTCGCCTCGGCGACCGATTCGAGCGAGAGCTCCATGGCTGTCTCCGAGATGGCCGGAGTGATGCCGGTGATGTGGAACCAGTCCACGCCGTCGAACGCCTTGTCCCAGTCGATGTCGCCGGGCTTGGCCAGCGCGATGGCGGAGTAGGCGCGGTCATAGACGACCTTGCTCGGCAGCTGGTTTGCACCGCCCTGCAGGTAGTAGATGCCCATACGGCCCTCGCCGCGCAGGATGCGGGAGGTGTCCACGCCGAAATAGCGCAGCTCGCGGATGCACGCCTCGGCAATGTCGTTTTTCGGCAGCACGGTCAAAAATGCGGCGTCCATTCCGTAGTTTGCCAGCGACACCGCCACGTTTGCCTCGCCGCCGCCGAACGTGGCTTCCAGACTCGGGCTCTGGAAGAAGCGCTCGTGGCCGGGCGCTTTCAGGCGCAGCATGATTTCACCGAATGTCAGTACCTTCATTTGATCTTCTCCTTATTTCTGCAGCAGGTGGACCGCGAAGCCGCCGAACTCCTCTTTGAGGTAGATGGCGGTCATGCGCTCGCCCTTGTATTTTGCGGTAGACGGATCGCACACGAAGCCGCGCTTTTCCAGCTCCGCCACGGCGGCCGGCAGCGCATTGGTGCGGATGGCAATGTGGCCGTTTCTGCCCAGATACATGGACTTCATGACCTCAATGCCGGTCGAGGCAAAGTTGGAGGAATTGCCGGCCTTGACCGGCAGACTGAACGCCCGGTTCAGCGCCTCGCAGACGGCCATGGAGGCGTCCGCGCTCTCACAGTTGATGCCGATGTGCGCGACCTCAAAGCCGAGCAGCGCTTCCTTCGCCTGCGCGCACAGCTCCGTGATCTTGTCAAAGTTGCCGGCTGCGATATCCGCCTTCGGGCAGACCCAGCTGCCGCCGACCGCGTGCACATAGGGCGCCGCGATGAACTCGCCCAGATTCTGCGCGTTCACGCCGCCGGTCGGGATGAAGCGGATGCCGCCGAACGGGCCGGACAGAGACTTCATCGCCGTCAGGCCGCCGTAGACATTCGCCGGGAAGAACTTCACCACGCGCAGCCCCAGCTTCATGGCTGCCATGATCTCCGTCGGCGTGACGCAGCCGGGCGTTACGGCGATGCCGTGCTCGACGCACCAGCTCACGACCTCCGGATCAAAGCCCGGCGCCACGATGAATTTCGCGCCGCACGCTACGGCCTGCTCGCACTGCGCGAGCGTGATGACCGTGCCCGCGCCGACGAGCATATCCGGGCACTGCTCACTCACTGCGCGGATCGAATCCGCCGCCGCCGCCGTGCGGAACGTGATCTCCATCACATCCACGCCGCCGGCCAGAAGCGCCCTGGCGGTGGGGACTGCATCTTTCGCGTCGTCCAGCACGACGACCGGCACGATGCCGCTCTGCTCCAGTCTCTTTAAAACGTCCATCAGGTTACACAGTCCTTTCACAAAAAATAAAAGAATTTTTGTAATTTTTGTATTTTAGAATCATGCTATAAATTTATTTAATCATTGTTTCTGACATTCGTCAATAAATTTTTAAGATAATATTCGTTGAATAAAAGTTTTTTTACTATGTGTTCAGAAAACAAGACGCTTTTTGTGGAAAATGTCTGTTTTCCGAACGATTTCGTTTACTATTTGTCAAGGCGTTGTGGACCATAAGACATTTTTTGTAGAGAGCACTATCTTTTTGCGCGAAAATGTGGTATAACGATTTCCGGGATTCAAAATTTTATTTTGGGGGAGAAGGACCAACGCATGCTTTCTTATCAGGCAAACAAAGAGTGGCTGCATAAACTGATGGATCTATTGGAGGCACATTTCGGGCCGGATGTCGAGTTTGTGCTCCACGATTTGACGCTCGATTATGAACACACGATCGTGGACATCCGCAACGGGCACATCACTGGGCGCGAGATCGGCGGCACCGGAGATATTCTGGGGCTGGAATACATCCGAAATGCGTCCGAGGATAACGGAACCTACTATAACTTCATTGAATATACCAAAGAGGGCAAGACGCTGCGCTCGTCGACGCTGTTTCTCCGTGATGAAGACGGCAATCCCTCTGTGTGCATCGCCATCAACGAGGATATCACCAAGAGTCTGGAACTCGAGCGCTATCTCCACAGCCGCAACCGGGTCGCTACCGACCAACCGAATGAAGACAAATATCGCGGCGATGTCAACGATATGCTCCAGCACCTGATGGATCAGGCGCAGCTCATGGTGGGCAAAAACTCTGCCCACATGACCAAGGAGGATAAGCTCCGCTATCTGGAGTTTCTCGACAAGCATGGTGCATTTCTGATTACTTACTCCAATGCGCAGGTTTGCAAGGCGCTGAACATCTCGCAGTTTTCGCTCTATAATTACCTGCGTATGATCCGCGGCGGAAAAGACGGCGCGGCCGAGCCGCTGCCCATGGGCAAATGAATTGCAGACGCAAAAAACCGGCGGACAGCGATTTGCTGTCCGCCGGTTTTCCATTGCGGCAAAAAACCTCCGCGCCGGATGGCGCGGAGGTTTTTGCATCAGTATATAAGACCGAATTACTTGAGTTCGACAGAAGCGCCGACTTCCTCGAGCTTCTTCTTGAGCTCCTCGGCCTCGTCCTTGGAGACCTGCTCCTTGATGGCGCAGGGGATGCCCTCGACCTTCGCCTTGGCTTCCGCCAGGCCCAGGTTGGTGATCTCACGGACAGCCTTGATGACCTTGATCTTCTGATCGCCGAAGCCGGTCAGAACGACGTCAAACTCGGTCTTCTCCTCGGCGGCAGCAGCAGCGCCGGCCACCGGAGCGGCGGCAACAGCAGCAGCGGCGGAAACGCCGAACACATCTTCGATCTCGTGCACGAGCTCGGACAGCTCGAGGACGGACATAGCCTTGATCTCTTCGATCATAGCAGTGACTTTTTCGCTAGCCATGGTAATTTTCCTCCTAAATAGTTAAGTGAAGTGGTCGCCTTATTCGGCGGCGGGAGCTTCGGCCTCGGCAGCCGGTGCGGCAGCACCGCCCATCTGCTCGACGACCTGGTTCAGGCAAACGGCCAGACCCGTGATGGGTGCCAGCATCGTGCCCAGGACCTTGGAGTACAGCGCATCCTTGTTCTGGAGCTGCGCGATCTCCGCGATCTCAGCGTCATTGAGGACCTTGCCCTCAAGGAACGCGCCCTTGACGATGAACTTATTGTCCTTCGCCATCTTCTCGCTCATGTCGTGGATCATGCGGATCGGGACGATCGGGTCTGCCGTGCTGGTAGCGAGCGAAGTCGTACCGTTGAGCAGATCGCTCATTGCCTCGAGGCCGGCGTCCTTGAGCGCAAAGCGGGTCAGGGTGTTTTTGACGACGGAATACTCCACGTCATTCTGACGCAGCTCGGTGCGCAGCTTGGTGTCTTCATCGACGGTGATGCCCTTGTAGTCGACGAACACGCCGGCGCTGGCGCTGTTGAGCCGTTCAGCCAGAGCGGCGACGATCGCCTGCTTCTCACTGAGAACTTTTGCGTTCGGCATAGTGTGTTTTCACCTCCGTGTGAAAGATACACGCCCAAAAAAAATTCCGCGGCCAAAGCCCCGGAAACAGAATAGAAACATCGTGATAGATGCATCCTCGGCAGGATTTCCGCGGTCAAGCCACCTGCTGTCTTTGGAGCGCTCCAATATAATACCAGACGTCTGCGCGCGTGTCAAGCATTTTTGCGGGGGAAAATGCATTTTCTCCTGCCGTGCGTGCGCTTTTTAAAAAGCGAGATGGCCCCCGGAGGAGTACCGGAGACCATCTCAAAAATCCCACAAAAAACTTTTACCCTAAACTGCTATGGTCAGTCTAACAAATATTCTCACAAAAGTCAAGCCTCACTTGTGACAAAGCGAGGCGTCTGCGCATTTTGCACACAGGCGTGTAAGTCTGCTGCATATGCCGCAAAACCGCACGTTTTTTTCACCAGCGGATATCAGCAAGCCCCTCGCCGAGGGTCATACCGCAGCGGCCGTGGCCGGGATAGAGCGTGAGCTCGGGCGGCAGCGTGTGCAGAAACGGCACGGTCTGCTCGCCGAGCACGGCGGCGTCGCCGCCGCGCAGCCGCGTGATGACCGCGCAGCCCGGCACGATCGTGTCGCCGCTGAAAAATGCCTGCGCGCCGATGCGGTAGCATGCGCTGCCGCGCGAGTGCCCGGGCGTGGCGTAGCCCTCGATGTGCAGCGCGCCCCAGTCGAGCGAGACGCGCTCGGCAAAGGTCATGTCGGGCTCATAGGTCTCGGTCTTGAGGTGCAGCTCGCGCAGAAAATCGCGCGCCGGCGCGCCGCGCGACACGCTCAGCGCCGCGAGCAGTACGGGCGTCGTGTTGCCGGGATTGCGCAGCCAGGCGGTGCAGTGATCCTGCCAGAGGGTGCGCGCCGAGAGCGCGCGCTGCATCCGGCCGAGGCCGGAGGTGTGGTCGACGTGCTCGTGTGTGAGCACCAGCAGCACCCGATAGCCCTGCAGCCGCGCCATTGTTTCGGCGTCCGGCCACGGGTCGAGCACGATCGCGTCGCGCCCCTGCGTGACGATGTACATGTTCGAGCCGATCGGCGGGAAGGGGATACGTTGGATCTGCATACGGCTCAGTCCTCCGCAGGCAGGTCGAGCAGCCTGCGGCTGAGCGGCAGCTCCGACGGGAGACTGTTTTCGAGCGTGACGGTGCCGTGCGTGCCGCCGCGGATCCAGCCGCGGCGCACGAGCTGGCGCTGTGTCTCACGCGCCGTGCCGTCGCTGCCGTCGTAGAGCGCGACGCCGCCGAGGGCGGCGCGGATCGCGCGGCGGGCAAACGGGAAGTGTGTGCAGCCGAGCACGACCGCGTCCACATGTCCGGCATAGGGGCCGAGCTGCCGCGCCAGATATGCCGTGAGCGCGGGGGAGTCGAGCTCGCCGCGCTCGACAAACTCGACCAGTTCCGGACACGGCAGCGGCAGGATCTCGGCACTGGCGGCGCAGCGCTGCATGAGCGCCGCGAATTTCTCCTCCCGAAGCGTCAGCGGTGTCGCCAGCACGAGTACGTGCCGGTGCTGCGCCGCGGCGGGCTTGAGCGCCGGCTCGATGCCGATGACCGGGATGTCCGAAAAAGCGGCGCGCAGCGTGCCGATGGCAGCGCTTGTGGCCGTGTTGCAGGCGATGACGGCGGCCTTGATGCCGCGCGCATACAGCCGGGCGATGACGCTCTGCGTCAGCTCGCGCACCTCCGCGGCCGGGCGCACGCCGTAGGGCGCGTTTGCCGAGTCGCCGAAGTACAAAAAGTCCTCTCCCGGCATCCGCCGCACGAGTGCGCGCAGAACGCTGATGCCGCCGAGGCCGGAGTCAAACACCGCCACGGGGAGCTCCGTTCGCTCCATCACGCGCACCTCCTTTCAAAAATCAGCACAGAATGCCACCATTGTACCACAAACGGGATGATTATCAAGTCAGACCAGCGACAGTACCTGCCGCGCGGCATAGCCCTCGCTGCGCAGCGCGCCGTCGAGCAGCTCGTAGCGCGTGATGTCCAGACGCACCGCGTGCAGCATTGCGGGCATTTGCTGCAGCTGCTGCAGCTGCACGCCGCGCGCCTCGATCACGCTGCGGTACTCGTCGCTCAGCGGGTCGATGTAGACGGCCTTGCCCGTCATCTGCAGCCCGGCGAGCGAGTCCATGCCGTCGTAGCTGTCATACACGGCGGCGGAGATCGCGCCGTTCCACCAGATGCCCTTGAATTTCAGGCCGCCCTCGGTGAGGATGTAGAGCGCGCCGTTCACGCGCAGATATTCCAGCGGGGTGCACCGCACCCAGTTGCCGCAGCCGGTCGCGAGCGCGAGCGTGTTGTGTGCGGCCAGAAAGTCGTCGATGCGTGCCTTGAGCGCGTCCGTCGGCATGGGCGCTTCCGGCGGGCAGAAGGCCTTGGCGATCAGCTCGGCGGCGGCGACGGTCTCGTCCTCGCCCTTCGGACGGAAGGTCACGCGCTTTTGCACGCCGGCGGTCACGACCGGACCGCCCTCACCGGCGGCGACGGTGATGACATTTGCGTATCCGCTCCAGTCGCGCGGCGCGCGCTCGGCCGGGAAGAGCTTGCAGTTGCCGATGACCGTGCCGAGGATGTAGGCCGTTTTGCGCACGGCGGCGTCATAGATGATGGCGGTGATGTTCATATGCTTTGCCTCCAGAAAAAGAATCCTGCCAAGAGTATACCACGCAAAGAATGGATTGTAAAATTGAAAGGCGGATGTTACAATGAGTATATCCAAATACAGATAGAGAAAAGAGGTCTTGCCATGATCTGTCCAAAATGCGGCGCGCAGCTCTCTGACAGTGCCGTCATCTGCCGCGCCTGCGGTGCGATGCTTCCCGAGCATGCGCTCCCCTCGCAGCAGCCCTGCCGGCCGACGCAGCAGCCTGCGGGCAATGCCGCGCAGAATGTCTCCGATACTCCGCGCACGTGCGCGCAATGCGGCGCTCCGCTTGAAGACGGTATGCGTTTTTGCACCAACTGCGGCGCGCCCGTTCCCGAGCGGCCCGACCCGGCGCAGTCCGCGCCGCCCCGACAGGACACGGCCGCTTCCTTTATTCCGGGCGTCTGCCCGCATTGCGGCAGCCGCCTGAACCCCGGTGCGCGTTTTTGCACCGTCTGCGGCACGCGCGTACCCGAAGCGCCTCAGGGCCAGACCGACTGGTATGCGTCCGCGCCCGGCGGTGCGGTCTCCTCGCCGGAGATCGGCGCCAAGCACAAGCCGAAAAAGCTGCTCATCGGTCTGCTGTGCGGCTTTGCCGCACTGGTCGTGATCGCGGCGGTCCTCATCGGCCTCTTTGCCGCGCGCGGCGGCAGCCACGGTACGACCGGAAACACGGAGGTAGACCAGCTCATCGAGCGCTACTTCACGTATTTTGAAAACGACGATATCAGCGGCATGAACAAGATCTTCCTGCCGGAGGCGGTCGCCTTCATGCGGGATGATGACGACGGTCTGCTCACCGTTGAGGAGGCGATCGAGGAGCTCGACGACTGGTACGACGACTATGGGCGGACGATCGATGACTACGACATCTATGATTCCGACCGGCTCGATGAAGAGGATCTGACCCAGCTGGAGTGGGCGCTGGATGTGCGCATCGACGACAACCTTGTCGTCGCCTGTGACGTGACGTATGCAGGCGGCGCCGACGAGGACTTCTACTTTGAGTTTGTGCAGGTCAGCGGTCAGTGGTATCTGCTGTTTGCCATGGACTGACCCCCAAAATAACACCGTCCCCGGCAGCTTCGGCTGCCGGGGACGTTTTTTGCATCGTTATGCCTGCACCTGCACGCGGCTGCCGCCGCTGCGGTCCTTCGTGACGATGATCTGCCGGTCGATGCGCTCCTTGAGCTCCGCGACGTGGGAGATGATGCCCACGAGCCGGCAGCCGCCCGACACGCCCACAAGCGCGGTCAGCGCCTGCTGCAGCGCCTCACTGTCGAGCGAGCCGAAACCCTCGTCGACGAACATCGCCTCGAGCTGCACGCCGCCGGCACTCGACTGCACCTCGTCCGACAGGCCGAGCGCCAGCGACAGCGATGCGGCAAATGTCTCGCCGCCGGAGAGCGTCTTGACGCTGCGCGCCGTGCCGTTGTAGTGGTCGACGACCTCGAGCTCCAGCCCGGTCTGACTGCGATTGTCGCCCGCACGCTCGCAGCGGCGCAGCTCGTACTGCCCGCCGGACATGATGAGCAGGCGCGTGTTCGCGCGCCCGAGGATGCGGTCAAAATACGCGGCCTGCAAAAACGCCTCGAGCGTGATCTTCTCCTGTCCGGGGATGGCGCCGTTCGCGGTCGCCGCCAGCGCGTGCACCCATTGCCAGCGCTCGTGCGCAGCGTCGTATTCCTGCCGCTGCGTGTCGAGCTTGGCGCGCGCCGTGCGGTTTTGCTGCAGCCGCGTGTCGAGGGCGTTCATCTGCGCTTGCAGCACGTCGATGCGCGCGCTGAGTGCATCACACTGCGCTTGCAGCGCGGCGATGTCCGCCGCCGGCGCGGCGTCTGTCTGCGTGTGCAGCGTGGCGATCTTTCCGCGCAGCTGCGCGTACTTGGCCTGCGCCGCAGCGTGCTGCTTTTGCGCCGTGTCAAGTGCCTGCCGCAGCGCCTCGTGCTGCGTCTGTGCCTGTGTGAGCGCGGCCTTCGCCGCATTGCTGTCCGCGTGCGGCAGCTCGGCTGCACGGTTGGCTGCGGCGGCATCCAGTTCATCGCAGCGCGCGGCACGCGCGGCGCAGTCGGTCTCGCCGGCCCGGATCGCGTCGCGCTGCTGCTGCAGCTTCGCCTCCTGTTCAGACAGCCCGTCTGCAAGCGCCTGCAGCTTATCGAGCTGCGCTCTCTGCTCCGCCAGCCGCCCGGCACAGCCGCGCGCGTCCTGCGCTGCTTTTTCCTGCAGCGCGGGGAGCGTTTGCGCCAGCGTCTCCGGGTCGAGCGGCGGCGTCAGCGCCGCGCACGCCGTTTCCAGCGCTTCACGCACGGCTGTGAGCTGCCCGCGCAGAGCGGCGGCCTCCGCGCTGCATGCCTCGGCGTCTCGCTGTGCCCGCTCGCTGTCGGCTTTTGCGCGCTTGCGCGCGGCAGCGTCCGGCGTCTGCTCCGGCGCGGCGGCAGGGCAGGGGTGTTCCGTCGCACCGCAGACCGGGCAGGGCTGCCCGGGTGTGAGCGTGCGTGCAAGGATGCCCGCCTGCGCATCGAGATAGGCGCGGTCGAGCGCGCTGTAGTATGCCGATGCCGCCTGTGCCGCCTCGGCCGCGCGTGTGTACTTCTCCTGCGCGGCTTCGAGCTTTTTCTGCAGCTCGGCGCACCGTTTGCGCTGCCGGTCGAGTTCGGTCAGCGCCTTGCATCGCTGCTCGGCCGCCTTCTGCTCCTGCGCGGTCTGCTCGGCGGCCACGGCCAGCGTCGGCTGCTCGGCGAGCTGCGCGCGGGTGTCTTTGCACGCCTGCTCCGCCGTCTGCGCCTGTGTGCGCGCCAGCTCCAGCGCTGCGGTTTTCTCCTCCAGCGCTTCGCGCGCGGCCTTGGCCTGTGCGCGCTGCTTGTCCAGCTGCTCGTATTGGCTGAGCGCGTCCTGAAGCCGCGCGATGTCCTGCAGCAGCTGCTCCATGTTCGGCTGCTTCGCTTCGGCGGTGTCGAGCGCCGTCCGCGCGGCCGCTTGCTCGCACTGCGCCTGTTGGAGGTCCGCCTCCGCCGTTTTCAGCTCTGCGCGTGCCTGTTCGACCGCCTGCGCCTTGCCGAGATCGGTGAGCAGGCGTGCATGCTGCGCCTTTGCCTGCTCGTGCTTTGTGCCCGTCTGCGCCCGGGCGTCTGCGTCTGCATCGATCAGAGCGTCGAGCGCTGTCAGCAGCGCGTCCGTGTCCTCTGCGTCCGGCAGCGCACCCGGGTCGTCGCAGCCGATGGTCTCCGCCGTCGAACGCAGCGCCGCGACCAGCTCGCCGCATGTCTTTTCGAGCGCCGCGGCATCGTCCTTGAGCCGGTTTTGCAGCGCCAGATACTTCCCCGTGCGGAAGATCTGGCGGAAGATCGCCTTGCGCTCGTCCGTCTGGGCGAGCAGTAGACGGCGAAACTCCCCCTGCGCGATCATGGCGATGCGCGAAAACTGCGCCCGATCCACGCCGATGACCTCCGTCACGGCGGCGGTCACCTCGCGCGTTTTCGTGATGACGCGCCCGTCCGGCATCGTCAGCTCGGCGTCCGCCTTCTGCACGGTCGTGCCGGTGCCGCGGGTTTTCGGGCGCGTATATTCGGGGTTGCGGCGCACGGTGTAGCGCTCGCCGCCGTTTGCGAATATCAGCTCCACGAACGTCGGCGTCTCGGGCTCGGCATACTTGCTGCGCAGCATGGAGCTCTCGCGGGTCTCGCCGCTCGCCTCGCCGTAGAGCGCGTAGGCGATCGCGTCAAAGATCGTCGTCTTTCCGGCGCCGGTGTCGCCGGTGATGAGGTAGAGCCCGGTCGTGCCGAGCGCGTCAAAGTCCACGGTCGTCTGTCCGGCATACGGTCCGAAGGCGGACATGGTCAGCTTCAGCGGTCTCATCCCTGCACCTCCATGATCTGCTCCATAAGCTGCGCAATGTATGCACGCTGCACCTCGCTCATGGGCCGGTGGTTCTGGCGCTGATACAGCGCCTCGAACAGCTCCAGCGGCGTGCGCCGCTCCGTCTCCGCCGGTACGGACATACCGCCGGCTGCGCGTGTGCGCGCGTTGTCGTAGTCAAGCGTCATCAGGTACGGGTAGATCGTGCGCAGGCGGCTCATGGCGTCAAACACGTCCTGCTCGTCCGTGAGGATCAGGTGCAGGTAGTTGCTGCGGTAGGTCGTGTGCTCGTAAAAGCTCCGCGCGGTCAGCTCGTCATAGCTCCCGCGGATCTCGCGCAGCTCCCGCAGCGGCGTGAGCGCGACGGTGCGCACCTGCACGTCGCCCTTTTCGCCCAGCGTCACGACGGTGACGGATTTGTGCTGCCTTGCCTCGGAAAACGAGTATTTGAGCGGCGAGCCGGCATAGCGGATCGTCTCGCGCCCGATGTGCTGCGCACCGTGCAGGTGGCCGAGCGCCACATAGTCAAACGGCGCAAAGACGCCGCTGTCGACATTGTCCGTCCCGCCGACGGACAGCTCCTCCGAGCCGCTGCGCGCGCCGCCGGTGACGAACTGGTGCGTCACGAGCACGTTGCGCGCGGCGGTGTCGATGTCCATGTGCGCGACGGCCTCGGCCACGGCGTCGGTGTAGCTTTCAATGTCCGCGTCCGGAAACCAGCGGCGCATGTGCGCGGGCTTCACAAACGGCAGCAGCCAGACGTGCACCGGCCCGAATGCATCCTGCAGCGTGACCGGCGCGAGCGCGCCGTCGTACACGGGCGAGATGTGGATGCCGCAGCTGTCCATGACGCGCCCGCCGAAGGCGAGCCGCTCCGGCGAGTCGTGGTTGCCGCTGATGAGCAGCACGGGCACGCCGCGTGCGCGCAGCTCGGTGAGAAAGCCGTCGAGCAGCCCGACCGCCTCGACCGACGGCACGGACTTGTCGTACACGTCGCCCGCGATGAGCACGCCGTCCGGCTGCTCGTCGTCCAGAATGGCGAGGATCTGCCGCAGGATGTGCGCCTGATCCTCAAGCATGGAAAATCCGTTGACACGCTTGCCGAGATGCAGGTCGGCGAGGTGGAGAAATTTCATCGTATTGCTTCGCTCCTTGCGCGGCCGGGCCGCGGTGTGATGCTTCCATTATAATTCGAACCGCACCGCGGCACAACGGCGATTTTCGCGCCGGTACGGCAAAAACCGGAAACCGTCCTGCGCCGGTCTCCGGCCTTTGCTCACCAGCCGATCAGCCGCGCCAGCGCCGTGAACGCCGCGCACAGCGCCATGCCCAGCGCCGTCGGCAGCAGCGCCGCCAGCAGCGTCCATTTTGCGCTGCCGGTCTCGCGCCGGATCGTCCAGAGCGTTGTCGAGCACGGCCAGTGCAGCAGGAAAAACAGCACGGCGCTCACGGCGGTTTTCCATGTCCAGCCGTTTGCGGTCAGCAGTGCGTGCATCTGCGCAAGCCCGAGCGCGTCGCTCAGACTGCCCTGTGCCAGATAGCCCATCACGGCGATCGGCAGCACGATCTCGTTGGCCGGAAAGCCGAGCACGAACGCCAGCAGCAGCACGCCGTCCATACCCATTGCCTGCCCGAGCGGGTCGAGCGCAGCTGCGCAGCGCGTCAGCAGGCTCACACCGCCAGGGTGCACGTTTGCCAGCGCCCACAGCACCATGCCCGCCGGCGCTGCCACGGCGGCGGCGCGCCCGAGCACGAACAGCGTCCGGTCGAAAACGGAGCGCACGAGCACCTGACCGACCTGCGGCGCGCGGTACGGCGGCAGCTCCAGCGCGAAGGCCGATGGCTTGCCGCGCAGCACGGTCACGCTCAGCAGCCACGTTGCGCCGAACGTCAGCCCCACGCACAGCATGAGCGCCGCCGTGAGCAGCAGCGCGGCGGCGAGCGTGCTGCCGCTGAGCGAAAAGAACATGGTCATGAGCGCGATGAGCGCCGGAAATCGGCCGTTGCACGGCATGAGGCTGTTGGTGAGCACGGCGAGCAGCCGTTCGCGCTCCGAGTCGATGATCCGGCAGCCGACCACACCCGCCGCGTTGCAGCCGAGCCCCATGCACATTGTCAGCGCCTGCTTGCCGCAGGCGCGGCACGCCTGAAACGGCCGGTCGAGATTGTACGCCACGCGCGGCAGGTACCCCGCGTCCTCGAGCAGCGTGAACAGAGGGAAAAAGATCGCCATCGGCGGTAGCATCACGGCCACGACCCATGCCAGCGTCCGGAACATACCGTCCACCAGCAGCCCCTGCAGCCATGGTGGTGCGTGCAGGAATATCAGCATTGCGGAAAACCGTCCCTGCGCCCAGCCAAAAAAATGCGCCAGCCATTCCGACGGTGCGTTTGCGCCCGCGATCGTCAGCCACAGCACGGCCGCCAGCCCCAGCAGCATGATGGGGTAACCGGTCGCGCGGCTCGTGAGCAGCCGGTCGAGCCGCCGGTCACGCGCGGCATATTCCGGCGTCTCCCGCCGGACGGCTGCACGGCAGATGGCCTCTGCGCGGCGCACGTCGTCCGCCGGGTCTCCGGCCTCCGGCGCACCGTCCGGGCGCGGCTGCGGCACTGCCATAACGGCGTCGAGCGCGTCGAGCAGGGCACGGAGCGTTTTCTTTTTCCGCGCCGTTACGCCCACGACCGGCATACCGAGCTGCGCCTGCAGCGCGGGCAGGTCGATGTGGATGCGTTTGTGCCGCGCCTCGTCGAGCAGATTCACGCACACGATCGTGTTCGGCGTTACGCTGTGCATCTGCAGTGCGAGCACGAGCGTGCGCTCGAGACACGTCGCGTCGCACACGACGACCACGGCGTCCGCTTTACCGCCGCGCACAAAGTCGCACGCGACAGCCTCCTCCGCCGAGTGCGGCTGCAGCGAGTAGGTGCCCGGGAGGTCGACGAGCAGATACTGCTCCCGCGCCGAGCGGCAGCGTCCGCACGCGCAGCCGACGGTTTTCCCGGCCCAGTTTCCGGTGTGCTGGCGCATCCCGGTCAGGGCGTTGAAGACGGTGCTCTTGCCGACGTTCGGGTTGCCTGCCAGTGCCACGATGCGCTCTCCTGTGTGCCGTGTGCCGCCGAATGCGGCCGCGTGCGTGCCGACGGAGCGGTGTGTCAGTCCCATGTGCGCACCTCCTCTACAGCACGGCGACGCGGATGGTGCGGCAGTCGCACCGCCGCAGCGCGATCACGCTGCCGCGGATGAGATAGGCGCTCGGATCGCCCATGGGGCTGCGGCCGAGACAGACCACGCGCGTCTGCTCGATCAGCCCGAGGTCGCGCAGCCGCCGCTGCATCCCGTCGGGCGCGCACACACTGCGCACGGTCGCGCTTTGACCGGGCTGCAGGTCGCTGAGCGTTTGGATTCGTGTCATTGCAGCTTCCCCCTCCTGCGGAGGCGAGCGCCTCCCATACCCATGGTATTCGACAGGGCGCTTTTGCGTGCCGGAGGATTGCGCGCGGACGCCGGGTGTAGTATACTACAGGAAAATACCTGTATCAGGAGTGAACGATATGGCAGAGAAGCCGAAAACGAATGTGGACAAATTTTTTGAGATCTATGATGCCGACCCCGCGCTGCAGGCGCGTGTGCAGCAGGCGATGGACAGCTATCCCGGCAGTCTGGAGATCCGCGATGTCATGACCGAGCACGTGCTGCTGCCGGTGGCGGAGGAGCTCGGCCTGCCGTTCACGCTCAAGGAGCTGCGCAATTATGAGCTGCTCAAGTGGGGACGCCAGCATCAGGACCGGGAGCTGACGGAGCAGGACATGGCGGTCGATTATGAGACGACCTATTGGCTGCTCGATCGCGGCTGGTCGAACGATGAGGCTGCCTTCTGCGGCGGCGAGCATTGAGGTATGCAAAAAAGGCGCGCACCGGCTGGTGCGCGCCTTTTG